>Ga0315277_10000173_pt1 | contig 108356 bp, 84 predicted proteins | sample YL17G05_15_MG_FD_203695 | JGI IMG/M metagenome (GOLD analysis project Ga0315277, IMG submission 203695) | Sediment microbial communities from Yellowstone Lake, YNP, Wyoming, USA - YL17G05_15 | ecosystem: Environmental > Aquatic > Freshwater > Lake > Sediment | place: USA: Wyoming | collected...
AGGAAGACCGGGGATGTTGAGCAGAATTATATATAAGATTATCCGCGGAGGGTTATAATAGCTGTAGAAGCTCATAGAACCTTGAAGTCAAGGACAGCGTCTAATTAACTTAGCTGATTGTGTGTTCTAATTGCCCGGAAGGGCGAGGTGGTGAATGGTATGAGTACGGGAAGAAACGCGGTAATTTTTATAATCGTGATGATGGTTCTTCTTTCAGCAGCGGGCTGCGGGAAGCATCTTGCCCTATCAAACGAACGTCCGGTGGCAACTGTTGGTGCGAATAAAATATACGATGTCAGCCTGGATAGGGAAGTAATAAAAAGCATGCAGGTTGTAAGGAACAAGATGCGCAATGAATTTTATGGTTTTTCTCCCTTAAGGATGCTCAAACTATTGCGCGGGAATTTGGCTTACCTGCTTCAGGAAACTGCACTTGTTCTGCCCGCGGGTTCGCTGGACAGGAATGAAGTGTTGGAAGAGGCTGATAACAGGGCTTCTGAGAAAGCCAAGGAAGTCTATGATTTGCTTAAGAAGGGGGAGAGCTGGGATAAACTCAACGAGGAATATTCGCAATTTGAGGGGAAAGCTGATGGGGGCAAGCTCCCGCTGTTTCCACGGGGTTATCCCAATATGCCTGAGGATTTCTATAATTCGAAACCGGGTGACATATCTCAGCCTTTCCAGTGGAGTTTCGGCTATAGCATATTGCGTCTCGATAGTGTCACCAAGGGATCTGACGGCAAGGAGCAATTCGGGGCAAGCATGATATTGATTGTACCGGATGAAAAGGCAGTAACGGCAGAGATGATTGGGAATATCCTGAATAAGAAACAAGTTGAGATTATCGACCCAGTCATCAGGGGGTATCAGATGTATGATAGCAAGGAATACGATAGAGCAATCCAGTATCTTGCAAGCAAGTCACCCGCCCCCGGGTGGCCTGATCTTGGTTATTATGTTTCATCCCTTTGCGCGCAGGCAAAGGGTGATACCGAGGGGCGTATCAAATACCTGCGTTCAGCGGTTGAGCATTCACGGGAGCTTAGCGGGCTTCGTTCATATTACCAGATAGAGCTTGGCGATATTCTCCTGGCAAACGGCGACCTTAGCGCCGGGGATTATTTCCGAAAAGCGTTTGACGAGTCCGCCAATGATTATGACATTGTGAAAATGTCGCTGGCGAGATTTGAGAAAATGGGGGATGATGAGTATGCCAACAAAGCAAAGGAACGGTTAGTGGAGTTAGACAATATGATTCAACGCAGAAGCGGGGGGAGTATTTCCAACGACGAGGTCGTGACAGGTGAAGTGCATGCCCCCAAGCCGGATTTCGGAGACCTATGAGTTCTAAGCGAGAGCGGATATGGCTGGTCATCACCACGATTTGCATTGTAGCTTTTGGCCTAATGGGCATCTCGGGGTTAAGCCAGTGTCGCCTCCATAAGGGTGCTGTTGCAGAACCGCCGATGGTTCCTCTACCCGCAGGCCAGGCGATAATTTATTCGGTTCATGAAAACTTTCCTCTCGAATACGGACCCGGTTCATACTCCAGGTTAATAATCGCAGACCCGGATGGTAAAGCGGCGCAAGTTGTTTTAAGGGGCAAAGGGGTGATATCAAGAATCTCCCCATCTCCCATGGGGAAGTATATAGCCTTCACTTTCAAAGGAGTCGGCGGGTCGTCTCCGGAGGAAGGTTATAACCCGCCTGGGCCGGTTTGGCTCATGTCGCTCGAGGATGGGAAAATAATCAATATCTCGGGGTCGGATGCAAGGGCGCAGTTGGTGTCAAAACCGCCGGCATTTTCGCAGGATGGAAAGCTGTTCGCCTTCGGCTCCGAGGATGGTTCTATAAACCGGACTATACGGCTTTTTATTTATGATATCGAAAAAGGGGAATTGACAACTCCGTCATCGCTCAGCCAGATGACGCTCGAGGATAACGCGCCTCATTTTCTACTCGGTGAGAGCGAGATAGCATGCAATGTAAAGAAATTTGAAGGTCCCAATTTCGGGGATTTTAAGCGCCAAATGATAGCGTATGACTATGGAGCGGATACATACCGCGTTATAACCGAGTTTGATAAAGAGGACAGGGTCGGTGTCCCGTTGCCGGGGCCGGATGGGAAATATATATACTACAATTATGGCAAATCGGGGATAAATCATTTAGGGGTCAGGCGTGTGCCTGTTGAAGGGGGAAAACCGGAAGCGGTGTTCGAGGAAAAATATGTACTTTACTTTGCCGATTTCATCCCGGATGAGAACAAAGCCCTTATGAGTTACCATATTCAGGAGTTCAATCGAAGATATGTCTGCGTGGGTGATTTGGAAACAGGTAGGACAAAACTCATCACCGGGGATGACGAGGACATCTCGATTTTCTCCGAGGCGGCATCGGAGACCGGGCTCAAATATGTTTCCCCTGATGGAAAGATGATATTGACCTATTTCCATGACCTTCAATATGATTTCAGGGATATAATGGTGATGGATACCGAGGGGGGGAACAGGGTGAATGTAAGCAATACAGCCCTTTTTAATGAGGATATAGCGACATGGATAGTTGTCCCGGAGGGAATTGAAATACCCGCAGGGGGTTATGAGGTCGAATGAGGAAGGCAAACCCATCGTTTATTAAGTGGTCAATGGTAGTTATCTTGGCGGTTTACTGCTTGGCAGTTCGGTCAGATGCCGCATCGGTGCCGTCGAATTCCTTCACACTCGAATTTACATCGGATGGCAAGCTCAACCTTACGATGTCGCTTATTGTTGATGAGAAGGAGATAGCGGATATCCTTTTCAGGTTGGGCCTGGGTGATACCCGCCCCTCAACAGGCGAGCGTATGTTCGAGGATGCGCTTCGCAGCGCATTCGAATCGGAGATTGCGGCATGGCGTAAGTATGAGGGGTATCCGTACCATCAGGCGGAGTTGGCGGACATAGAGCGATATAAGATAGATGGCTACAGCGAAGGCGGGATGTACTATCTCAAATTCGGGCTTGAACTTCGCTCCCGGCAATTTATGCGCCATATCGACCCGTCCTTTGTCTGGGAAGAGGGCAAGGAGCGGGTTTCAGCCTCTTTGATGCTGCATTTCCCGTTCCCGGACATTCCGCTGGGGAAGAATGTTTCCACATTCGAGCTGGCCCCGGATACGATGCAATATATTGTCGTGCTTCCGTATCCGATAGCCAATTCGCAATTGGAGTTGTCGGATGTGACGGGTTTTCTGTCGGCGACGGCGTACAGCGTGACTTTTCTGGTTCATCCGGATGAGTATATACCGGTGATTCTTATCGGCGATATTTCGCCCGAGCCGCTTCCGGAGGGAAAGGATAAGATTCTGTTCGAGTTGCGCGGCGACCGGTCGGCATCGATGCAGGTGGAGGCGCATTTGGGCAAGGATGCGTTGCGCAGGGCTTGCAGTGCGCGAGGGGGAGTAAGCCTTACCGATGGCGTGGGAAAAATCCAGGCCGAATACAGGGATGTTGTTGATTCCTTTATCCCCCTCGGTATCAGGAACGATTATTCAATTAATACGAGCGAAAGTGTTTCGGAGTTAATATTTAATATTGATGTGGCGATTCCCGATTTGGCTGAGGCGAATAAGTACGGGAGCATGTTTGAATATGGGAAAGTGGGTGACCTGACTTTTATTTATTTGCCGGTGTATAACCCGTTCGACCCGGCGTACTTGGGATTTTGCCGCGGATGCGAGCTGCGTCCAACCGAGTGCAATTTTGCGGTGGTTATGCCTGGGCGGATAAATAATGTGAATGCGCTGCGGTCTTCGGGGCTTTTGTTTAAGGCTGAGGGGAACAAGATAGAGTTCTATTTGCCGATGAAGGATTATTGTTTCCTGACGATTAGCTCGGATTCGGGGAAGAGGTAAATAAGTATGATTTGGGAACGCCGAGTTTCAAGCCCCGCCTTTGGCGGGGTTGGAAAACCGGTGTACCTGGAGAAAACTTCGGATTTATATTGACAGGCAGGCTGGAAGCCTGCGCTCCCAGGGGGGGATATTGGTTTGCCCGAATATTTAAGTTTTACTTCTATTCCCATATAATGAGGTTATGCGAAGTGGTTTGTGATAAGAGATTGTTATAGGTTTGCAACAATGGAACAGACATACATATCGGACTTGGGTGGGCATGTTGGACAGGAAGTCCTTATAAAGGGCTGGTGTTATAACAAGCGTTCATCGGGCAAGATTCATTTTTTACAATTGCGCGATGGTACCGGCTTTATCCAGGGGGTTGCAGTAAAGGGTGAAGTCCCGGAAAAGGCGTTTGAGGATGCGGACAGGCTGACAATCGAATCGAGCGTGATTGTGAAGGGGAGCGTGCGCGTCGATAAGCGCGCGCCGTCGGGGCTTGAATTGTCGGTCACCGATTTGGAAGTCGTGCAGATAACCGAGGATTATCCCATCGGGAAGAAGGAGCACGGGGTTGGTTTCTTAATGGAGATGCGGCATTTGGCCATACGGCATAAGAAGCCGGGAGCGGTGTTGCGAGTGCGTTCGGAGGCCATCCAGGCGGTGCGGGATTATTTCTACAATAACGGATACGTGCTCTTCGACGCGCCGATTTTCACTCCGAATGCATGCGAGGGTACGAGCACGCTCTTCAGCGTTGATTATTTCGGGCAGCAGGCATACCTGTCGCAATCGGGGCAGCTTTACGGCGAAGCCGGGGCGATGGCGTTCGGGAAGGTCGTTGTTTTCGGGCCGTCATTCCGCGCTGAGAAATCCAAGACGAGGAGGCATCTTACGGAATATTGGCATGTCGAGCCGGAGGTGGCGTATCTTGACCTCGATGCGAACATGAAATTGCAGGAGGATATGCTTTGTTATGTCGTGGCGCGCATACTCGAAAAATGCCGGGAAGAACTGAAAGAGCTTGAACGCGACTTGTCCATGTTGGACGTTGTGAAGCCGCCGTTCGCGCGGGTCAGTTATGACGAGGCAGTAAAGATCCTCAAAGAAGCAGGTCAGGAGTTTGAGTGGGGCGGGGATTTCGGCGCTCCCGATGAGACCGTGTTGGCTTCGAAATATGACAGGCCTTTTTTCGTTCATCACTTTCCCAAGGAAATAAAGGCTTTCTACATGGCTCCTGACCCTGAGGATGACCGCGTATCCCTTTCGGTTGATTGCCTTGCCCCTGAGGGATACGGCGAAATCATCGGGGGTGGACAGAGGGCTGAGGATTATGATTACCTTGTTGCGAAGATAAATGAGAATAATCTCAAATTAGAGGACTACAGCTGGTACCTCGATTTGCGGAAATATGGGACGGTCCCCCATGGAGGGTTCGGCTTAGGGATTGAACGCCTTGTCGCGTGGCTGTGCGGGACACATCACATAAGGGAGACGATACCATTCCCAAGGACAATAGACAGGTTGAGCCCGTGATATTTTACACCTCAATAATTTAAAGCCGATGCAAGAGTAGGGGGAGCGGCTTGCTTCGCCCAATCAGGGCATGGCAAGCGGTGCCCCTGCGATAGTAACTCAATGACCAATGAGCGTAACGAGAGAAAATAAAACCATCGAGATAAGGCAGGACAAGCTGCGGCTTAAAGTGCGCGAGATGGAAGCATTCGGGTGGGTGCTTGGCGAGACATATGATGTACCCGGGAAGAAAGTGAAATTGGATTTGTGGCGTCCTTCGGATTTGCCCAATATAAACAAGTTAAGGAAATTGGAATATGAGCTGAGCCGATTGCCGAGGGAGAATTTAGCTTTTGACATAAAGATTGCGGCATGGTTTTTCGTTTGCGAATTGGTGGTTTTCGTTATCGCTGCGGCTTTTAATAGTCTTATTGTCGCCATGGTTTTAACCCAAGTGCTCTTTATCATATTTCTGATACTTTTAGAGCCTGAATCCAAGAAGCTTGGCCAGCGTCGAGACAGGATTCTCCATCGCGCAGAGATGCTCAGGGAAAGCGGAGACGGAGTGGCGGCCCCAATAGTAAAACTCAAGGGGCGGCCGTTTGATGAACAAGAAATCGGTTGATTTTTGTTTTTTTACTTCCTAAACCCGTTTTCTTTTGGTATAAATGACTAAGTATTCCAGACCAATTGATCTGGGGGCCGACAGATGGAAGAAAAGGAAATTGGAAAAGTCACCCACTTCTTCAAGAAGATCATGGTTGCCGGGATCGAGATTACCGCCGGCAAGTTAAAAGTTGGGGATAAGATTCACATCAAGGGTAGCACTACCGATTTCGAGATGGCAGTAGGGTCTATGCAAATCGATAGGGACCCTGTAGAGGAAGCCACAACCGGTCAATCCATAGGAATAAAAGTCCCGGAACCGGTCCGCGAGGGTGACACGGTCTTCTTAATGTAAGGGAAAAAGATGAACAGGGGTTGATCAAGAATGAGCTAATATAGCATTTACGTCTTCTTCGGGACGGAAGGTTGCCTTTTTTTACCTTCGGTATCCAAGACAGCTAATTGGCCGCAGGCCGCGGATATATCGCGCCCGGCCGATTTCCTCAGGAAACATTCTACACCCCTTCGCCGGATGGTCGTCTGGAACTGCTCGACGGTATCCTGTCCGGGGCGTGAATAGGCCATCCCTCGCGATGGATTGAAGGGGATGAGGTTTACCTTCAGGTTATTTATCCCCTTTACGAGGTCGCATAATTTTGAAGCATCACTGATGGAATCATTCACATCTTTGAGAAGGACATATTCGATGGTCACCGGGTCCTGCGGCCCTGGATTGATGGCCCTGATGGCTTTGATTAATCCGGATGTCGGATGTATTTTTTCTATCGGCATTATTTCAGCCCTTAGCTCAGGTATCGGGGCGTTGATGCTTACTGAAAGTCCCACATGCGGGAATTTCTCTTTGAGAAGGAGCATGGCCTCGGGGATACCGGCGGTGCTTAAGGTTATCCTTCGTGGGCTAAGGTCCAGTGTTTCATGATGAGTGAATATATCAAGGGCACGGAGGATATTTTCGACATTGTCCAGCGGTTCCCCCATGCCCATGATGACGATATTATCCACCCTCTCTCCTGTAAGACGCTCAACGGCGAGTAACTGCCCTACGATTTCACCGGCGGTCAGGTTACGTTTGAAGCCCATCATGCCTGTGCGGCAAAACGTGCAGCCGAATTTGCACCCGACCTGCGCTGAAATGCATGTAGTAAGGCGCTCCTCGGAGGGAATCAGCACGGTTTCTATCGACGCCCCATCCTCAAGCTGAAAGCGGAATTTGCGGGAAGAATCCTCGCTTGCTTCCTCGTGCGTGGACTTCGGAAGCTCTATGCTGAACGTGTCCTTGAAGCGCGCCCGTAGCCGTGCGGGGAGGTTGGTCATCCCGTCAAAGTCAGCTACGCGTGAATGATACAGCCAGTCAAGCACCTGGCGCGCGCGGTAAGCCTTCTGCCCAAGCTCCCGCATGCGGATTATAAGTTCGTCATGTGTGAAATCATAGATGCTGGGTTTGTCCGTCATTTATCTGGGAACCTCCGTACGAAGCAACAGTTGATCGATAATGGCATCGGGCGTCACACCCTCAACCTCGGCTTCGGGCCTGGTAATTATACGATGCCTGAGGGCCGGTTTGCTAAGTTGTTTGACATCATCGGGGACAACAAAATCCCGCCCGTATGATGCCGCGAGCACTTTACTTCCCAGGAGCAGGGCTATCCCCGCACGCGGGCTGCCGCCAAGGACAAGGGATTCGTATGTCCGCGTAGCTTTGACGATATGCGTGATATAAGCCAGAATAGAATCATCCACTTTCACTTTTTCAACTTCAGCCCTGGCTTCCAAAACATTTTGACGTTCCGCAACGGGCTTAAGTTCCTCCCTGGCGATAATATGGAGGTCCCTCCCGGAGTTGTATCGTTTAAGAATTTCTATCTCTTCATTTTCCTCGGGATAATCGATGAGTATTTTGAACAGGAATCGGTCGATTTGTGCTTCGGGCAAGGCGTAAGTCCCTTCATATTCGATTGGATTCTGCGTGGCGAGAACGGTGAAGAAGTCCCCTAACGGCTGGATTTCGCCGTCGATTGTGGCCTGGCGTTCCTCCATGGCTTCGAGCAGGGCGGATTGTGTTTTCGGGGGAGTACGGTTGATTTCATCGGCAAGAAGTATATCGGTGAAAATGGGACCGCGTTTCAGGATAAAATCACCTGTCTTGGTGTTGAAGACATTGGTCCCGATTATGTCCGACGGCATGAGGTCAAGGGTGAATTGTATCCGCTTGAAATTCAGGTTCAGGCAGGCTGCGATACTGCGCCCTATAAGGGTCTTGGCTATGCCCGGGACACCTTCGAGCAGGACATGCCCCCGGCCTATGAATGCAGTAAGTATCATCCTGAGCACATCATCCTGCCCGACTATGACCTGATGAATCTGGTCGATGATACGGTTGAAGAGCTGTTCCGTTTTGGTCATTCATATGCTCCTTTCAAAATTGGGGACGGGCCTGATTTATCGGGCGTCAAATATTTGTTTCAAGGCCATTTGTATCAGGCCCGTCCCCAATTTATGTTTGAGTCATTCATATACTCCTTTTAGAGGGTCGATACGCCTGCTGAGCTTCAGGAGGCGCCTTGCCGGCGGACGGCGTAATGCATGCAGTTTTTCTATCTCATCAAGGATGGAGACGATTTCCTTTCGCTCAGCGAAGGCCATAAGTCTGAGTTGCGCATCCACTTCTTCGGGTTTCATGGTTTTAAGGTGGAAGCGCCGCGACAGGAAATTCGCGAAGTCGCGCTCGATGACATCCAGGGCTAAATCCGATGCCCCCGCACGTTTGAAAAGTAAGCCCATTGAGACGACGTATTCGGCGGCGGAACGTTTTCCCGGCAGAGGGGCGGGAAGTGCCTGGCCGAACCTGCGTCCTGCGGAATATACAGCCAAAGCAGCCACTGCCAATAGGAAGGCAACACCGCGGCCTGATGGTGTCTTCAAGACGTCTGAAAAAGTACGATGCTGTTGATAACCGTGATGGTATTCATCGAAATAGATGGGTTTGCCGTTCGCCATAGCCAAGATATTGGCCGCGAATTGGGAATTGTCGGAGGCCGGCAAAAGGAAATTCGAGAAGATATAGGGGTCTGCGAGAAGGATTACCACTCCCTTGCCCAATTGAACTTTAACCGCAGCCGGGCCATATTCGTCAGTAAGAAGGATTTCACTTCCGTTGGCACTGCCGTCAAGGCGGAATATCGAGCCATTGCCTTTGGCCGGAAGATTCAGGAAGGAGGCAATTTCATTGACATCGTACAGCAACCCCCCGGTTGATTCCGGTTTGAGGGTAAAGCGGATTTTTTCGTCGTCTGCAACCGGCATGTCGATTTTTTTCAGGGCATAACCGGTTTTCTGAATAAGCGGTCCGATGTATATATATTCTTTATAGCCAGGTGCGATGACAAGCGTACCGCCATTGAGTACCCACTCCTCAAGTTTTGTCGATTCTTTGGAGGATTCTGTAAGGGGCCGGGCCTCTGAAGTGAATATGAGGCTTTCTTCCGGAGCGATTATCCATAGCTGGGCGGCGTTTTCCAGGTTGGCATGTTTATCGTCGAATGAGCGCCCGAGAGTTCTGATATCGGCGCCGACACGTTTCGCGAAGTCATTAAACATCAAGTAACCGGAGCGTTTCGATGAAAAGATCGAGGCTCGCATGTCGTCATTATTGCGGGAAGGGCCCCAGAAGATGACATACCCAACGAGCAAAATTACTGAGAATAAAATATAAGGACCTATTTTACTGATGAACCTTATCGGATGTCTCCTGTGACCATACTGGAAGTAGCGTCATATATTATCATAAAGAGGTCGGGAAATGGGGGGAAAGGATGCCGGCTGGAAAACCGGCGCCCCCAGTAATGCCCTGCGTTTACTTACGGGAAGGTGTGGGGTAAAATTGTCAAAGGAGCTTAAGATGATAAGATTGTTCCCTAAAACATATAGCCTCGTAATCCTGCTGGTTATATTGCTTGCAGTAACGGCTCTTGCCGTTGATGACCCGGTGGATTTGCTCCCACGGGACCATGAAGTCGGGTCGTGGGTGAAGGACGGCCCCGAGGGTGTCTACTTTGGCTTCAGCCTTGACAGGATACTCGATGACAATGTGCGACGGGTTGTCGAGGATTATGGTTTGGCCAGCTTGCTGAGCCAGTATTATATTTTAGACTCCGACCACATCGAGATTCGCATTTATGAGATGACATCCCCCGAACAGGCGTATGGCCTTTATTCGGTGTTCGCTGACATAGAGCCGAAACCGGAGGATACGGGAATATCTATCCAGGAAAAGGATATAACCAAAACGCGTACGGTACCCCAGGAAATGTATGTAGTGTCGGAAACTGAGGTCTATTTGCTCGGGGATAACTTTTTCGTCTGGATTTTCGCATACCAGCCCGGCCATCCGATTGACCTGATGATGTTCGCGAATAAAATTCAAAACAAGTTTAATTCGGCCGGGGGAAACATCTCCGGCATGAAACCGCTCGAAAGGGAGGACAAGATTTTCGGGTCGGAACGGTTAATCGGTGGTTATAATGCCCTTGGGCTATATTTGCAGGTGGGCAACTTCGACCCGTTCCTCCTTGGGCAGGAGGGTGTGCGATGCCTCCAGGCGGATTACAGGCTTAAAAGCGGGAAGTTATTCCGCCAGCTTGTGATAAGCTATCCCGATGAGGAAGTGTCGAAGCAGGCATATTCTGCGTTCACTAAATGGACTGAGGATTTCAACTATTTAAAGCGTGTCAATTATGCCGATACAATAGGTTCGGTGGTTGCCAAAAGCGAGGATGGGCGTTACATCGCGGGTTTCCGTGATGGGGTTTACCTTAGAGTATTCTACAGTTTTGAGAGTCTCGACGAGGTGAAGACAATCCTCGCAAGTTACATGCGGAGGGCATGAGGCGGTTTGGCCAACGAAAAGCACGATGCCTTTAACGAGGCGGCGGAGATTGTAACCGCCCCGCTTAGTATTGTGGGGAATATCACCCTCAGTATCGCCCGCATGTTTCTCTCTCTTTTCGATTATATCGGGGGAATTTTCATACTGACTTTCCAATCCCTGTTATGCATTCTGGGGCTCCGGCTCAGCGCTCGGGATATTCTTCTCCAGATGTCGCAATTAGGCGTGGATTCGTTGCTTATTGTCACATTATGCCTGAGTTTCACGGGGATGGTTTTTTCGCTTATCATCGGCCAGCAGGCGGCGCAATATGGATTCGGCAAAGAATATATCGGTGTGGGGGTGGTTTATGCAATGTGCAAGGAGCTTGGCCCTGTTTTGGGCGGTTTGGTTATGGCGGGACGGGCAGGGGCGGGTATGACGAGCCAGATAGGTTCAATGCAGGTAACGGAGCAGATTGATGCCCTCAAAGCGATGGCTGTCAGCCCGGTACGCTATCTGGTTGTACCGCGGATTCTCGCAATGGCTGTCATGGTGCCGGTGGTTATTTTCATAAGCACGTTCGCTGGCGTTGTGATGGGTTATTACCCGGCACACCTTGACCCGGTGCTGCACCTTTCAGCATCAACCTACTTCAATTCCATCGAGCAGGGATTGAAGCCCCACCTTGTCAACACCCTCTTTCAGAAATCACTGTTTTTCGGGATTATTATAGCGATAGTCGGGTGCCTCGAGGGATTCAAGACCAGGGGTGGCGCGGAGGGTGTGGGTGTCAGCGTTACAAGGGCTGTTGTAATATCGATGGTGTTGATATTTTTCACCGATTTGTTAATAACCAAGCTCTACCCTTAGAAGCTCTTGGAAAAATGATTAAGATAGAAAATGTAACCGCGGGTTATAATGAGCGTATTGTTTTACGGAATATAAGCCTATCCATCAAGGATGGTGAGATATTTTCCGTTGTCGGGCGTTCGGGCTCCGGCAAATCGACCCTGTTGAAATGCGTTATCGGTTTTATAAGGCCGGTTGAGGGACATATTTTTATCGACGGCCAGGATATAGTGGGTATGTCCGAGAGGCAGCTTGACAGAATACGGCGTAAAATGGGGATGGTCTTTCAAAAGGCCGCTTTGCTCGATTTCCTCGATGTCTATCATAACGTCGCGTTTGGGCTGCGTTACAACTCGCGGCTTAAGGAAAGTGAAATACGCAAGCGCGTTGAGGAAGTATTAGATGCCGTGGAGATGGAAGGCACGGGAAATCTTATGCCTGCGGAACTGTCAGGCGGAATGCAAAAGCGCGTCGGTCTCGCCCGAGCCCTTGCCGAGAACCCGCGCATCATCCTCTATGATGAGCCCACAACAGGCTTGGACCCTGTCATCACGGAGCATATCAACAGCCTTATTGTCAAAACCAGGGATACATTCGGGGTCACAAGTGTGATTATCAGCCACGACATCCGTAGTGTCCTGCATACATCGGACCGTATTGCGGGTCTGTTTGACGGGCAAGTTACGGTAACCGGAACCCCCGAAGAAATCATACACACAAAGGACCCGAATTTGCAGAAATTTTTGGAGACGATAAGCGTATAGGAGTGGTTAATATGCTGAGAATATCGATTATTGTATTCATATTTTTGTTACTCGTTACACCATCATCCAAAGGCTATGCCGCTGATTCTCCCGGTAACACCGAGACAGAGGCGCTTATTCAGAAGCTTGCCGATAAGGATTACAATGTACGTGAGGATGCAATCAAGGAGCTTTGTGTAATCGGGAAGGACGCATTGCCGGCTCTTATCGAGGCACTGCAAGACCCTGGTTGGGAGATGCGTATGGGAGTTTGCGCGGCCCTTGGCGCGATAGGCCCCGATGCGAAGGACGCTGTGCCGCAACTTATCATTGCGCTGAAGGATGAAGAGCCGAGGGTGCGAGCTGCAGCAGCCAAGGCGTTTACTGGCATAGGCCCGGAAGCGCCGGATGCGATTGACGCACTTCTTGAGGCGTTGGGGGATAAGGAAGCCGCGGTGCGCGGCTCGGCTGCATGGGCGCTTGGGGAGATAGGCGGGAACCCGGGGGTGGTTATACCGGCACTGGTGAAAGCACTCTCCGATGAGAAGTGGTGGGTGAGCGACATGGCGACTTATTCGCTGACTCTGTATGGCCGCGATGCGGTCCCGGCGCTTATTGTTGCGCTCGAAGAGGGTGACTCTTCTGTAAAATGGTCGACCGCTTCAGCTTTAGGCAAGATAGGGCCTGAGGCGGTGGATGCGGTTCCCGATTTGATAGGGCTGCTTAAGGATAAGGATCCCAGTGTGAGGTCAATTGCCGCCGATACACTCAGCCGTATCGGGGGGGACCCGGAATATGTCGTCCCGGCGTTGATAGAGGCTCTGTCGGATGAGGACAGGTGGGTAAGGTCGACCGCCGCTGAGTCTTTGGCGAGGATGGGCAAACAGGCGAAAGAAGCTGCGCCGCGGTTGATGGATGCATTGAAGGATGAAGAGCCTGCTGTGCGAAGTAATGCGGCCAAGGCGCTTGGCGAAATCGGTACGGAACCGGGAGTTGTGAGGGCGCTTATCAAGGCGATGGCTGATGATGACGCGAAGGTGAGGGAGAGCATTGGATGGGCGCTTACCGATGTTGGATTGGGTACATTGCCGGGATTGGGCTTGGAGAGCGGCGACCAGATTGGCGCGCTCGTTAAGGCGTTGGATAGTGAGGATGTGGATGTGCGTACGGATGCTGCTTTCGCGTTGGGCGAGTTCGGGGCTGAAGCGAGAGGGGCGTTGGGTAAGCTGAAGGAATTGGCCGGGAAAGAAACGGATGATGAGATAAGGTGGTATTACAGGGATGCTATAAGTAAGATCGAGGGGTAAAGGCAATATAATGTGAATCACCCATATCCTCGCGGACTCGGCTATGGGCGGCACCCGGGATGCCATAAGTAAGATCGAGGGGGGAGGCTAATGGATTGACAATAAGCTCCTTCTGGGAACGCCGACCTTCAGGTCGGCATGCCGGTCTGAAGACCGGCGTTCCCAGTTGGGAGATGTATTACTGGGTACGCCGACTTTCCAGTCGGCATGATAAAATTCCATGCCCGTTGGAAAACCGGCGTACCCAGTGGCGTACCCAGTGGGGGAATTAGCCCCCGTCCCCGATTATTTCCCCCGTCCCTAAATATTTACGCTAAATATCGATTTCAATCCAGTCGCTGAAGACATAGCCCTTGGCGTTGCATGCGCGTACGCGAATTTTGTTCATGCCAATATGCAGCGGGACGGTTACTTTGAATGTGTCTTGTTCGGCCGTTTCATAAAGCGTTTCCTCGCCGTCGACAATGAGGACTACTTTATTGTTATCCTGCAATTTTTCAGCAGTACCGGAGATGACAGCTTGCATATTCGGCTCATCAACTTCGGGTGGATTGAGGGTGAGCACGGGGGGGCCGTCGACATACAGGAAGACGAGCGGCATTTCGGCATCAACCACTGCGCCGGTACCGGTCAGATATATCTGGTGGAACTGCGCAAGGGTGCCGATGCCGGTGAAGCTGATGACTCTGCCGCCGTTGGGGACATCGGTGAGCTCGTATTGACCATCCGTGTCGGATAAGTCCCAATAAACCATTTCGCCGTCAGTTGTGAAGCAGAATATATCGGGCATGGGGCCACCGCCCATGTAAGCATTGACGGTTCCTGTGACCGTATTGCCGCTTGGGCCGGCTTCTTCAACGGTCACGGGGATGAAGTCTTTTGTCTGGTAAACGCAATCGGCGGCTTTGGCGACAACGGGGAGGAGATAGTCGCCGGGGGCGGGATTCATCTGGCTTACTAACGTGCATTCCCATTTGCTGAACATAGAGTTGTAGGTCATCAACTGGGCAAGGCCGCTGATGGATTCCCCATCGACAACCACCGAGTCCATGGCTGTGGGGTCCTGCCAGTCTTCGACGCGGCATCGCAAGATGCATTCCGAGCCGGGTTTATTCGTGATGCTTCCGACCTGCTCCTGTTCGGTGATGTCATATGGCTCCTTGCAGTTTTGGGGCCAAGATACATCGACGGCATAGTCAATCGCATACGGGTTCGGCTGCGGCGGTATCCAGAGCAGGTATTCGGCAGAATGCACGGCTTGCAGAGCGAAAAGCCTCACCATTTCCTCTTTTGCGAACGCTATGAATGGGTTGAATTGACCAGAGCCGAATACGGTGGTGTAAGCATCGAAATTTACCAGCTCATGCTGATGCGATGTGTTCAGGAACACGATACCACGGACGTCATGGCCATAAAGTTGCATCGGGTTCCTGAGAGTGACATTGATAGTATGGATGTTGGTTACAGGGTCGATGGAAATCAATTGAACCTGGATACAATTCATCATCGGGCAAATGTCGGGATTTATAAGGAAGGGAATTACATTGAAGTGGTTCGCTGCAATGCGTTTGGCTATCAAATCCACGGTGAAATTTGCGCTGTCGATTTGAAGCTCGAACAGGCCCAGAAGAGTGTGGCCGGGATTCAACAATGGCGTGCGAGCAGGCGTTACGGGCGACCCGTTAGTGTCTGTAGTTGAGCAGCCCAAACAGGCCAAGCATAAAAAGCAACCCGCGATTATGTATGCAGCAAACTTTGCCTTAGCCATGTCTATCACCTTCTTTTGAGGTTACCCCATGTATGTTATCATCATACATTATATCATTTTCGAAAAGGCTGCACACTTAAAATGGAATCAAAAAAACAAGGGAGACGACTCAAATTATGGCGCCTGAGCAACTGGCGGCGGGTGGTTCAGGTTGCCACGGTTTTGCTGTTCCTGTATTTCCTGTTCGAGATACGCTTCCCGTGGGAAGTGGATTATAAGCCGACGCAATATCTGCGGTTCGATTTTCTGGCGAATATTTTCGGGCTGCTCATCGGCGTGGGGGTTATCACGGGTGTGTTTTTTATCGTCATCGCACTCTTTTCGCTGATATTCAACCGTACCCTCTGCGGATGGCTGTGCCCGTTGGGTGCGCTGCTTGACGGGTTCCGGCGGCTGTTCGTGAAACCGATAGGCGGGGGGCGTGTGAAAATCAGGAAGAGGGGGTACGGGTGGAAATTCATTTTGCTGAATGTATTTGTTGTGCTGATACTTTTCGGCATACCGTTCATGTGGCTATGGGAGCCGATGAGCATACTGCCGAGGAGTACGACGACAATATTCTTCCCGCCCTTTAACGCGGGGATGGATATAGTGTCACGGTTTCTACGCGAGAGGAATTTCCTTCCGGGCGCGGGGCGGTTTATCAACAATAATATGCTCGACCCGTGGCAGCCGCATTTTCTGCATGCTGTGGTTTTGCTCATAATTTTCGCCATCCCCTTTGCGCTGGAGTTTCGTTTCTCGCGAGCGTTCTGCCGCGTGCTATGTCCCCTCGGTGCGTCGATGAGCTATCTGTCACCCATCGGCTTGATAAAACGCCGTGTGAGTGACAAGTGCATAGAATGTCTTGCGTGCCAGAAGGGTTGCCGTATGGGGGCTATATACAATTCGGGGAAGGATTACAACTCCGCCGAATGCGTGCTGTGCGGTGATTGTATAGATACATGTCCGACGAGGGCGGTAAGTTTCGGTGTGAAGCCGGGGTTTGAGACTAAGATGCATCAGGCCATTACCGAATCGAATGTCGAGCCGAAATGGGATGGCGGGCGGTTTTCGCTGAGCCGCAGGGCGTTTGTTGCATCGGTTGGCGTGGGGGTTGTATCGGTGCCGCTTATCAGGTTGGCCGATGGAGCGGCGATACGTCCAGCGGACCACATACGTCCTCCGGGTGCGGTGGAGGAGGATTTGTTCAAGAAGCGCTGCCTTAAATGCGGGGCGTGTATGAAGGTATGCCCGACGCACGGTTTGCAGCCTACAATGCTTGAGACCGGCGTAGCGGGATTTTTTTCGCCGCATCTTGTGCCGGTAATAGGAGAGTGCGAATTCACATGCAACTCGTGCGGGCTTGTGTGCCCCAGCCGCGCGATAGAGCCGATTGAGAAGGAGGAGAAGGCGTATGTGCCCATCGGGGTGGCGTATTTCAAGCGCGATTTGTGTATCCCGACGGCGATTGGGAATCCTTGCTATGTATGCGAGGAACATTGCCCGACCGACCCGAAGTCGATTCTCATGCGCGAGCAGTTGGTTGTGACGAAGGATATGGAGCAGAAGATGGTGCCGGTGCCGTATATCGTCGAGGAGACGTGCATAGGGTGCGGGATATGCGAGCGGGTATGCCCCGTGAAGGAGGAGCGTGCCGTGAAGTGCATCCATCGCGGCGAGCGCAGGGGGAGGAAGGCGATTGACGAGTATAAGGATTTTCGGAAAGAGTGGGACGCGACACGGGTGGATTTGGGGAATGTGGGAATAGGAGGTGGAACTGGAGAAGAGGCTTATCAAGGGGAAGAGACTTATCAGGGGGAAGAGGGGTAGGGATGGGGTTTGATAGGAGGATATGTAATGTGGACAGATGGCGAAGAAGAGATTGATGTGAACGCAGGGGAACCGAGGGAGAATGGCATCGGTAAATTAAGGGGGGAGAGGGATAAGGATTGGTATTTGATAGAAGGATATGTGGTCCGGCCAGATGATGAAGAGGGGAACAAGAAGAGAGCATGGGAACCGAGTGGGATGGAGATCTGGAGATTTATTGGTTGCTTTATTCTGACAATTGCCTTTGGGTTAATCGTTATATTTATTATGGTCTTTGGACCTAGTATTCAATATAATCCCGCAAAAAAATTTGAGGCAGCAGCGAAAGGCGTTCTCATGAACCTTGGCAAAGCAGAGATGGAATATCTGAATACACATAATGGCACAGGATATGGATCCTGGGATCAACTTAATGAAAATTATGAACAGTGGGGGCGTATTACAAGAGGCAATATTATCGAAGGTTATTCATTATGGGTAGGCAACGGTTCCTATGCTACTCCCGCAGGTAAGACAATTTATTCGTTCACGGCAGTTGCTTTCCCATCCCGCGGTATGCGGAGGGCGTTGCGCACGTTCGCGATAAGGGAAGACCAGATTATACGTCTGTATCATGAAGGACCTGATATAAAAGCATGGGGCGAAGATGGGGATTATGGGGCGAAAAGCTGGGAGCCTATTCGGTAGACTTTAAGGGCGAAGCATTCTGAAGACAGAATGCTTCGCCCCTACTGAAGGTGTTATAATTCGGGCAATCGTTTCAGGGTGGAGTGCATATATGCGTTATCTCGTGACCGGCGGGGCGGGTTATATAGGATCGAATCTTGTCGATGACCTCATTGAGAGGGGGGATGAGGTATGGGTGCTTGATGATTTGTCCTCGGGGAAGAGGGAGAATCTCATGCATCATTTCGGCAAGAAGAATTTCCGTTTTGTGGAGGGAAGCATCCTCGATGAGCCGCTCGTCGATGAGCTTGTAGCCGACAGCTACGCTGTGTTCCATCTTGCCGCGCGGCTTACGGTGAAATTCGTGCATGAGCATCCGTTAGATACATTGCGGGTGAATGTCCGCGGCACCGAGGTGGTGCTGCGGCATTGCAACAGGCACGGCAAACGCGTGGTGCTTGCATCGTCCTCTGAAGTTTACGGCATCTCCGAGCAGCGGCCGTTTCGCGAGGATGGGCCGAGGGTGCTGGGGCCGACGAATATACCGAGATGGTCATATTCCACTGCCAAGGCCCTCGATGAGCATATGGCTTATGGTTACGCCATTGAAGGGGGTCTGAAGTTTTCGGCGATACGCTATTTCAACTCCTATGGCCCTCGTATCGACGAGGCCGGTTATGGCTCGGTCATCGCGCGGTTCATCCAGCGTGCTTTCACGGGGGAGCCGTTGGAGGTTTACGGTGACGGGAATCAATCGAGAGCCTTCACTTATATTGATGACACTGTGAACGGCACTATTTTAGCGATGGAGCGCGATGAGGCGTTAGGCGAGGTATTCAACATAGGCAGCCCGTTTGAAATCACAATAAATGATTTAGCGGTGAAGATTCGCGAGCTTATCGGGTCGAAGAGTGAGATTGTGCACGTGCCGTACGAGGATATTTACGGGCCGCATTTCGATGATATTCAGCATCGTGTCCCGGATACAAGCAAGGCTCGTGATCTGCTTGGATTTGAGGCGAAGGTCGATCTTGATTTGGGTTTGAAGCGTACGATAGAATGGGCGAGAGCGCATTACGGGGTTGGGTAAAGAGACAGGGGTGGTTTTATGAAAAGAGTAATTCATCAATAGTAGCGGTGATCCTTAAACCGCCGAAGTCAGGATAATCCGCTTTTGCATGTGAATGGAAAAGAATATTGCCATATTGTTTTGTATGGGCATCACTGGTTTTCCGGCATGCCGGTGGATTCGAAATGAGGGTGTGGTATGGGGTGGGGCTTTATGATCAATTTTACAGGAGAATACGAAGATGCATTTCTTTGATTTAAAGGATATTGCGGAGCGTTACATGGAGCTTCTTAATCCATCGAGTTCCGAGAAAGTTTTGAAGGCTGGGGAGATAGCCGGACTGGGGAAGGGTTCACGTGTCATCGAGTTCGGCTGTGGGTTTGGTGAAATCTTGTCTTTGTGGGGGACTGCTTATGGGATTTCCGGAGTGGGTATTGATATCCGCCAATATGCGTGCGACAGGGCAAAGAAGAAGATGAAAGACCGGGGGCTCGATTCCAGTATCGAAATCGTCTGCGGCAAAGGGGAGGAGTATGATTTTAAAAAAGGCTCCTATGATGTGGCAGCCTGTATCGGCTCATCGTTTGTATTCGGGGGATATCGCGAAACGATACGCGGCATGAAGAGCGCGACGGTTGATGGCGGCAATATGGTCATAGGAGAGGCTTACTGGAAATCCGGGCTTGTCCCCTCCGAGTATGCAAGGGGTGAGTCATATGATTTCCACACTGAACTGAAACTGTGGCAAATTACTCGCGAGGAGGGATTCGATATCCAGTATATCCTCCGGGCGAGCCTGGACGATTGGGATAGATATATGTCGGACAACTGGTATGGGCTCACAAGGTGGATTAAGGAGAATCCCGGGCATCCGGAGCGAGGGCAGGTAATCGACTTCCTTCACCAGGACCAGGAGGAATATTTCCGCTACATTCGGGAATATTTGAACTGGGCGATATACGTTCTGGTTCCTGTAAGTTACTGATACAGCATTCAGGTTCGGCTTTATTGCAGGCTGGGAGCGCAGGCCCCCGGCCTGCGTGCTGAATATCCGGGCCTTGACAGGATACAAACGGGAGTATATATTCATGTTCGCGCATATGTATGGTTGTGCATATGAAAGATGCCGCAGCTAAAACTGCCGAGATGTTCAAAACCATCGCTGAACCCAACAGGCTGCGTATCCTGATGATGCTTCGCATGCACCCGATGTGCGTATGCGAGATAACGTTCGTCCTTGGGCTTGACCAGTCAACTGTAAGCCGCCACCTTGCCAAACTGAAGGCAATGGGTTTAGTAAGGGATGAGCGCCGGGGTCAATGGGTTGATTTCATATTGACGAAACCAGGGCGGGGGAGTCCCGAGGCGAAAGTCCTAAGGCTTGCTGCATCATTATTGGATGGTTCGGAAATAGTGCGGAAAGATTCGGGAATTGCCAAATCAGCCGACAGGACCATCCTGTGCAGGTGACAGTTATAAATATACACAATATGCGTGAATCCGAGTACGGCCCGAGGGAGGGACAAAAATGCTGATAGAAGTATTCGGGCTTGCATGCCCCAAGTGTGAAACGACGGTAAGGGTGCTTGAAGCGACAGCCAAACGGTTGGGGATTGATGCCGAAGTGCGGTTCGTAACCAATTTGAAGGAGATGACCGCAAGGGGAGTTGTGCGTACACCGGCGGTTTTTATAGATGGCAAGAAAATCAGCGACGGGGGTGTGCCCAACAAATCACTCGCCGAGGGCTGGCTACGCGCGGCGATGAGAAGAGAGGATAAGTGATGGCTGATAAATTCCGTGTACTTCTTATTTGCACGGGCAATTCATGCCGTAGCCAGATGGCCGAGGGGCTTGTGCGCTATTTCATGGGGGACAGGATAGATGTCGAGTCGGCTGGGGTTATGCCGAGCAATGTGCATCCGGACGCTATCGATGTGATGTCGGAGATGGGCATTGATATTTCCAATCAGCGCTCGAAGCATGTTGATGAGTTTGCGGGGCAGGATATTGATTTGGTAATTACTCTATGTTCATACGCGAAAGCGGTGTGCGGGATTTTTCCGTGGGCCAAGGAGCAGGTTCACATGGGGTTGGAAGACCCAATCAGCGCCGTTGGTTCTCGGGGCGACAGGTTGGAGGCGTACCGGCGTACGCGCGATGACATCCGCTCACAGATTTTGCCATTTGTAGAGGAGCGATATAAGGGATGGCGCCTGAATAGGCAATTGGAGGATTGAATGCCAGACATACCCGATGCCGACCGTTGCGGCGTTACTTGCAAGCTGTCCTTTTTAGACAGATTTCTTACCTTGTGGATATTTTTAGCTATGGCGGTAGGAGTCGGTGGCGGCTATTTAATTCCCGGTGCTGAGAAATTTATCAACCGTTTCCAGGTCGGCACGACGAATATACCAATAGCCATCGGGTTGATACTCATGATGTATCCGCCATTGGCCAAGGTCAGATACGAGGAATTGGGGGATGTATTTCGCAACTGGAAAGTCCTGGGGTTGTCGCTCATACAGAACTGGATTATCGGGCCGATATTGATGTTCTTCTTGGCGATTTTGTTTTTGCACAATTACCCGGATTACATGGTCGGATTGATTATGATTGGCCTGGCTCGATGTATCGCCATGGTGATTGTCTGGAACGAGCTTGCCAAGGGGGATACGGAATATGCCGCCGGGTTGGTTGCCTTCAACAGCATTTTCCAGGTTATCTTTTACAGTATTTATGCGTGGATTTTCATAACGAAACTTCCGCCGCTGTTTGGCCTTTCGGGAAGTGTTGTGGATGTGAGCATTGGACAGATTGCGCAGAGTGTATTTATATATTTGGGCATCCCATTCGTAGCTGGTATTGTGACAAGGTTTTCGCTGATAAAAATAAAGGATAAGCAATGGTACCACACCAAATTCATACCTAAGATAAGCCCGATAACGCTTCTTGCATTATTGTTCACAATAATTGTCATGTTCAGCCTTAAGGGTAATTTGATTGTCACTATTCCGTTAGATGTTGTACGTATCGCAATTCCGCTTCTTATCTATTTTGTTGTTATGTTCCTTGTGAGCTTTTATATGGGGTACAAAATCGGCGCCGGTTATTCAAAAACCGCCACCCTTTCATTCACCGCGGCGAGTAATAATTTCGAGCTGGCGATAGCGGTGGCTGTAGCTGTATTCGGAATTAATTCGGGCGAAGCTTTCGCGGCCGTCATCGGCCCGTTGGTGGAAGTGCCGGTGCTGATAAGTCTGGTCAATGTGGCGTTGTATTTTCAGCGGCGTTACTTTAGGTGAGAAGGGAAGCATGCCGGTCTGAAGACCGGCGCTCCTAAACACGCCCATTCTCGAAGACTCGAATGGGCGTGGCACACGATTTGGGTGATTGCGAAAATATTGCAGGTTTAGTGAATTATTTTATATTGCGAATTGCTTTTGGTGATTTTACCAAGCCCGGCTTCATAGGCCAGTTTGATGAAGCCGATTGATAACGGGTCCATATCGAAAAGTGATGCGCCGTAAGATTCGATGGCAATAGGGTCTCGTCCGGCCACACACTGATCCATCTTGACAACATCATCGAGGCTGCCGCCTGTCGGGCCGTTGCGTATCATGATGCGGCTGCAGTCGAGGACATAGAGCCTTGCGGGTAACACTTTCTGAAGCGCCACAAGTTCCCGATGAATGTTCTGGTGCAGGACACCGCGATTAGTGACTACCCCCATGAGATTCTTCTGGATCATCGTAAGCTTGGATGTGCCGTGGGTCTTGGCGATGGGAGCGTTTATGAAGACATCGGCTTCGAGAAGGGCTTTGGCCACAAAGTTCTTCTTGCTCCATACGGCATCGGGAAATGCGACTTCCGAGTAATCCTGCTCCCCGCTGAGGTACAGTATATAGGCGCCGGCTTCCTGGGCGGCAGCCCCGATGCCGCTTGTCTGGTATGACACCTTCGGATTGACGCATGGGTTGCAGAAGACAGTAACCTGTTTTGCTCCCGCCTCGAAACACATCTCGATAAGCGCCTTCACAACTCCCGGATTGGTGTTGGCGCCCTGCTCGGGAGTACGCGCCCAGCCGATATTCGGCACGAGCGCAACCTTGTCGCCCTGGCTGACGAACTCCCCCATCCCGCCGAGACCGTTCACAGCTTTCCGTGCAAGGTTATATGGGTCGGCGTTCTTGGCGACGCACATATCGAGGACTTCCCCCTCTTCTGCGGCACCTGTATTCACAACGGTTTTCGAGGTTTCGGCCTCAGCAGGTTTGCCGGAGCATGCGATGTTCGCTGCCCATGGAGCTAATGAAGCGCCTATTGCAATGTAGCTGCTTCGTTTCAGGAATTCTTTACGGCTGATACGAGTTCCAAGTTGCTTATTATTGTCCTTCATAAAATCCTCCTCATTCGGGATTAAATGTTTATGGCAGTTATTTGACTTGTTGTCACTTGGCTGGTTCGCGGCTAAGTTCCTCGAATGCCGCGTCAAGGGCCAACCGTCGAAGGATCACCCCGACTCGTTTCCGGTCGTCCCATGGGACATATATATTTATGTCATTCTGCAGGGTTATGATATCTGAGATGTTTATATTTTCTGCGATAAGGGCCTTAGCGACCGCGGCGATTACGCCCGGCTGGGGCAGGAATTTCGGGGATGAAATGAGGACGCGAGCGATATCCTTTTTAAGGGCGATTGCCTTGAATCGTGATTCCATGGAAAGGCGCTTATGTATCTCATGGTAAGCAGCTTCGCCCTGGTCCTCGCGCAGGTAAACGCCGATGTAGTTGCTGGTGGATGCCATCCCGTGAATTTCCGCTCCAGCCTCTTTGAGGACTTGCAGTATTGCCTCGGCGATACGGCTTCGCTCTTCACCACCGGCAAGCACGACGGAAATAAGCCCCAACGGATGCGGGCAGAAATCGAGCGTGGCTTTGAAGAAGCCCGAAATCTCAGTGCCGCCGAATTCATAGGTTTCGGCATCGAAGTGGGTCACCCGTGCCTTGGTGTGAGGGCTTTTGTATGCAAGGGCCTTGGGATGTATCACGGCTGCGCCGGATTGCGCGAGGCTGTCCATTTCCTCGGTTGAGATATATTTGACTTTCGCAGGTGTTTCCACGCGCTTCGGGTCGGCATCGAGAACCCCCTCGACATCCGTAACGATGATGACCTCGTCAGCTTCGAGGAATTTCGCGATGAGGAAGGCGGTGGTATCCGAACCACCGCGGCCAAGGGTGATTAAGCTGCCGTCAGGGTCGATGGCGAGGAAGCCACAGATAACCGGTATCACTTTTTCATGTAACAGCGGGACGATATATTCCATAAGAAGCTTCTGGGTGGCTGCGTCGCAGATGCGGATTGGCTTATCTTCGTTGACCTTCATACGGCTGAGAAGTTGGGGCGATTCATCGACCGCGATTATTGGCCACAGGCCGCTGAAGGGAGTAATGGCTTTAGCTTTTGCGCCGACGTGGGTGAGGGCGGCTTTTAATGCCCGTGCCGAGATCATCTCGCCATGGGCGGCGAGTTCGATTGTATCCTGCGGGGATGGTTCCCCGCCGGTGGCGTCATGGGCAATCTGGATGAGCCGGTTGGTCGAATCGGACATTGCCGAGACGACGACGATGATATCCATCGTGGCGGACATCGTTGCCAAGCGGTGCGAGATATTGTGAAGCCGCTCCCCATCGGCCAAGGATGTCCCGCCGAACTTGATTACCACCAACTTGCGGTCGCGAAAGAGGATATCATGTTTTATCTTTTTCTTAGGCAATGCTTTTATTCGAATGGCAGTGAATGTGACCCTGGTTAAGCGCCTGAATCCAAAACATCATTTTTATACAAATCCTCCCAGGTTTCCCTATGGCGGATGACGGTGAAGTCGTCGTTGTCCACGAGAACCTCCGCGGCGCGGCGTCGGCTGTTGTAATTGGATGCCATTGTCGAGCAATATGCCCCGGCGTTGAGGAACGCCAAGAATTCGCCGCGCAGCGGCTTTACGAGTGGACGTTCAAGGCCGAGGAAATCGCGTGTACCGGAAACAGGGCCCACGATATTGGCGGTAATCTCTTCGCCATCACGTATCACCAGAGGCACTGCCTCATGGTAGGCTTCATATAAGGATGGTCGTATAAGGTCATTCATGCCGGCGTCCACGAATATGAACGTGAGGTTGCCGGCGGGTTTGACTCCCAAGACACGTGTTATAAGCAGGCCGCTGTCGCCGACGAGCAGACGTCCCGGTTCGAAAATCACTTGTGCATCCACTTCTTTGAATATCGGGATAAGCTTTGCGGCGAGTTCATTTATGTCAAGGGCTTCACCCTCTTCGTAGTCGATGCTGAAGCCGCCGCCCATGTTTATAAATTCCACCTGGTGCCCGGCAGCCTGGGCCTGGAGGAAGTTGTCGATAAGCGCGTTGGCTTCCTCAACGAACGGATCGATTGTGGTTATCTGGCTGCCAAGATGCGCCCCAACCGCTTTAAGCTTGAGCCACGGCGAATCGGCGATAATCGCCAACGCTTGTTCGAAGCTTCCTATGTCGATGCCGAACTTGCTCTCCGAGATACCCTCGGAGAAATACGAAGGCACATCGGGATCGATGCCCAAGTTGAGCCTGAGGCCGATATTCTGCCGAGTTTTTTTCTCGCCGCTGATTTGCTTAAGGACTTCCAGTTCGAAAATCGAACCGATTTGGAACAGGAACGGTTTTTCATAGAGGCCCTTGGTGATTTCTTCATCGGTTTTTCCGGGGCCGCCGAATATTATGCGGTCCTTGGGGAATCCGGCAACAATCGCCTTCGTGAATCCCCCGAAACCCACAACCGCCAGATAAAGATCATGTTCGAGCATGATCCTCAGGATGTTGATGTTGTCGAGCGCCTTTGCCGAATAGGCGATGACGGGGTTCAGGGGCTCGAACGCCTCCTTGAATTCGCTTATGCGCCTCAGGATGGCCGATTTGGAATAAACATAAAAAGGAGTAAACATCTCCTCGGTGATGTCGAGGGCATTCACGGAGTCAATGAATAGGGCGTTTTCGCGGTAGGAAAGATGCTTCATCTCGCCTGTAGTTCCTTCCTTTCAGGAATACCAATTTAAAGGGGAATTCTATCACAATATATGGGTCTAATAAAACGGGTTGGGAGACTGTAGGCCGTAGGCCGGAGACTGGGGATCGGGAGCCGGGTACCTATGGATAACATTCAATAAGCAACAACAACTTATTGCCTCCAGCCTCCGGTCTCCAGCCTCCATACATAGCTACTTTGAATTGTGTATGATATACTCTGTACAAGATGAGCCAGGAGGGCGTTCCATAGGGTAAAGATAATGTCGAGTTAAGGAGGATATTTGCCGCCCAGCATAGGCATACCGATGGCCCTCGAGAGCTGGAACTACTTCCCGCTATTCAAGGAATTTTATGAGCGGCTCGGATGCAAGGTCGTGCAGAGCCGTCCGACCAATAAGCGCACCATCGAGGTGGGCGGGAACTTGGTTGTCGATGAAACCTGCCTGCCGTGCAAGGTGGCGGCGGGCGCGGCTGCGTCGCTTGAGGGCAAGGTGGATTATATCCTCCTTCATCGGTTTGTCTCACTCAGGCCATATTTCACCAACTGCCCGAAATATATTGCATTCCCCGATGTAATGCGCTTGAACCTTAAGACACCCATACTCTCCCCGTGGGTTGATTACCGGCGTAACAAGAAGGGGCTTAAGGAGGCCCTTTTGGAGACGGCCTTGGTGATAACCGGGGACGAAAAGACATTCGGGCTGGCATATCGCGCCGCGCTTCGTATCCAGCAACGCTTTACAAAACTGCTTCACAGGCAGCATACCACCCCAGAGGCGTTTGATATTCTGTTTAAAGGCGCTGAGGAGAAGCCTCATCGGGCCGGGCTTGAACAGGTCAAGGTAGGTGTTGTGGGGCATCCATATATAATGCATGACCCTTATACCAGTTTGCAATTTATAAAAAAGTTGCGCGAAATGGGGGTTTATACCATCACAAATGAGATGATTCCCGAACGGGTTGTACGCAGGTTTGAGCGCAGCGTGAATAAGATACCTTTCTGGGAGCATGAGCGGAAGTTGATGGGGGCGGCGTTTTTCCTCATACAATCGGGCAAGGTTGACGGGGTTATCAATGTTTCCTCATTTTCGTGCGGTACGAATTCGGTAACCGGTGAGTTCATCACGCATTGGGCGTCGGAACATAAAGTACCCCTGCTGCATTTGGCGTTCGATGAGCATACTGCTGAGGCGGGGATAATGACCCGGCTCGAAGCCTTCGTTAATCTCATCAAGTGGAAGAAAGGACAGTTGTTATGAGCCCCCAGGGGCGCATCACGTTTCCCCATATGGGCAACCTGTGGGTGGGGACGAAGTGCGTCTTCGAGGAGCTCGGCTATGAGGTGGTTGTGCCGCCGCCCATCACACAGCGCACCATCGCTTTGGGGAGCAATGATGCGCCGGAGGAGATGTGCGTCCCCTTCAAATATGTCTTGGGCAATTTCATTGAGGCTATCGAGAAAGGGGCGGATACGATTTTCATGTCCGGCGGTATCGGCCCGTGCCGGTTCGGGCTGTATGGCGTCACAGCGGAACTTATTCTGAAGCGGCTTGGTTACAACCCGCGGTTTGTAATCGTTGAACCTCCGGCGGGACGCATATTGGCCTTCTTCTGGCAGCTTATGAAAATATCCGGTTACAAGCCGAAGAAGATTGTCCCGGCTATCAGATATGCCGCTGCCAAGCTCGAAGCTGCCGATTGGGCCGAGGAGGAATTTGTCCTCAAGAGGCGGCCATATCAGAAACAGCCACGGCAGGTGGATAAGCTCTATAAACGGTTCTTGAAGCGTATCGATGATGCGGATGGCTATGACGCCATCACCAAGTTGAAGGTCGATTTTGCTGAGCAGATGGAGGCTGAAGTGCCTGTCGACCCGGAGAAGCCAGTGCTTAATGTAATGCTGACTGGGGAGATATTCGTGCTGCTTGAGCAATATTCGAATATGGATTTGGCGCGACGGCTTGGTGAGCTTGACTGCGCATGCTTCCGCTCATCGTCAGCCACCGAATGGCTGCAGGAGCGTATAATGCCGTTTCTTTTCCGCAAGAAGGGCGAGAAGTTTCATTTCCAGGTTGCCATTGAGAAGGCGGAGCCGTGGCTTAAGACGCCGTTCGGGGGGGAGGGTATCGAGACGGTGGGTTATGTCGTCATCGCCAAGGAGCGCGGCTGCGATGGTGTAATCCAGGTTATGCCATTCACGTGCATGCCGGAGGTTACGGCGAAGGATGTCCTGCCGAAGGTTGCCCGTGAGATGGAGATCCCGTTCTACAGCTTCATCTTCGATGAGCATACGGCCGAGGCGGGTTTCCAGACGCGCGTGGAGAGTTTCGTAGCGCGTATGTGGGATGTGCGGAAGAGGGGGAGAGTGGGGTCGGGGGTGTAGGGATTTTCCCCGGAGTGTAAGATCCAACCAATTTCCGGCGCCTATATAGTGAAAAGAGATATTGGCCCTCTTGACGATACAACCATATGGTTGTATGATTTGGAGGTGTTGGGTTGCTGATTACAAAATATTACCAGACTGAAGGCGGTGGGCAGCCTGTTAAGGCTTTTATAAATAGTCTGCCTTCGGAAGTACAGACAAAGATCCGCAAGCGTTTGTTTTTTTTATGCAGCAGGTTCCCAGATACTCAAGGTTTAGATACAAAGCATTTAAGGGGGAAATTATGGGAGCTTCGCATTGAGTATATGGGGAACCAGTACAGGATTATTTTCTCGATTCTTATTGGCAAGATGGTCATATTACATGGCTTTATGAAAAAGCAAAGGAGAGCGCAACATGAAATCGAAATCGCTTCAAAAAGACTTAGCGACTACATCCAGAGGCTCAAGAAATAAGCGGGTTAAGAAATACCTGCCGTATCATGAAGTTGACCTCGAAGCTGAAATCGCTGAATTAGTTACCCATAGCTATGAAGCAAGGCTTGCGTATGAAGAAGATGAATCGGTCACGGAACTTGTGCTTATGCTTATCGCGCTCAGGGAAAAAGCCGGTTTGACTCAAAAAGACCTCGCACAAAAGATGGGCATCTCGCAGCAGATGGTAAGCAAGCTGGAACATATCGATTATGAAGGCCGGACATTCGCGCTGCTATGGCGGCACCTTGATGCGCTGGGGTATCGCCCCGTCATCAAGTTCGAGCCAATCGAGAAGTGGCGCAAGAAACATCCCATTCCGGGCTTGAAAGAATAGGGCTTCAAGGTTAAAGTTGGTGCTGATTTGAATTTCAAGGATTAGCGCATTATGGGCCCAAAATATTTTCTCGGCATTGATGTAGGTTCGATATCCACTAACCTTGTTCTGATTGACGTTGATGACAGGGTTGTGGAGGGGGTGTATCTTCGCACCGAGGGGCGGCCTATCCAGGCGGTTAAAGAAGGCTTGCGGCAGATAAGGGAGGCTGTGCCGGGGATAAAGAGCGAGCAAGTTGGTGGGGCGGGCACTACCGGCTCGGCACGGCAGTTGTCGGGCATAATGGTCAACGCCGACATCATCAAGGACGAAATAACCGCCCACGCTGTCGCGACAATCGAGCTTGTCGGTGATGAAGTCCACACGATATTCGAGATCGGCGGACAGGACTCGAAGATAATCATCCTGCGCGAAGGCATCCCGGTCGACTTCGCGATGAACACGGTATGCGCTGCCGGCACAGGCAGCTTCCTCGATAACATCGCGAAGCGCATCAACATAGACATCTCGGAGTTCGGGCCGATTGCGATGCAGTCCGATTCGCCTGCGGAGATTGCCGGACGGTGCGCGGTATTCGCCGAAAGCGATTTCGTGCACGCCCTGCAGGTGGGGCTTCCGATGGAGGACGTGCTCGCGGGGTTATGCGACGCGCTCGTGCGCAACTATCTGAACAATGTAGGGAAGGGGAAGGAGATACTCGAGCCGATTGTATTCCAGGGGGGTGTGAGCGAGAATATCGGGGTTATCGCGGCGTTCAAGCGTAAACTAAAGATAGATGTCATTATCCCCGAACATAACACGATAATGGGTGCCATAGGCGCGGCGATGCTTGCCAAGCGCCAAACGGAGCAAGGCAAGCGCAAGACAAGCTTTCTTGGTTTTGAGTTGACTGATATTGAATTCGCATCGCAATCATTCCGCTGCGATGACTGCGCGAATATGTGCCAGGTAATATGCGCCACACGCGAGGGGGTCATACAGGCCGTATGGGGCGACAAGTGCGGCAAATACGCCGAGAACCATATTATGGCGGAAGGGAAATTAGGGGCGGCGAAGCATTAGAATCGGTGTTAGGGCAAAGGCAAAGATTTTGTCTTTTCCATAATGCATGGTATATTCTAACCGAACTCCCATATTAGTGATTTGGAATGGCTAAACACCTAATATTGCTTTTGTTGCCAATAATCATACTTGGATGCTCTCATTCCGGTGGAATCTCTGAGCCTGATATGAAGGCAAATGCGGAGATAACTGAAGACACGAATAACCACTGGGATTGGGGTTGTTGGGAGCTGTGTTTTAGTGAGGACCATACGAAGGTTGAGGTGGTTCCGTATAGAGATGCGCAATATCATTATTGTGTGACGAAACTGCTCGAAGAATTCCCATGCAGCAATTGTTTATCAATCGGCAAGCCGGCAGTCCAGCCGGATGGGACAGTGAAGCTGAAAGTCACGCTAAAACACCCATTTCCCACTATCCCTAAATATACGGGCTTTGACGTACGCGGCATGGTTTATTTTCCGCCAACATCTGTTTATCTAACAGGGCCATACCTTGATTACCTTTGTTATCTGTCTTTCCCAATACATGAAGTGCTGCCGTCCCCATATTCCAACAATTTGCCATTGGTCTTTTCACGGGCTGACCAGGGCGGCGGGGAACTGCTCAATCCAGATGGCTATTCATGCTATATGATTCCAGGAGCGATATATTCAAAGGATTGGCCGATATATTCCTATTCACCGCCGAAATACAGCAACGAACCGACGCCATTTTCGACTATTAACCCATACAAGCTTTTCGCCTCCGATTTGGAACGTCGGATGTTTTTGGTTACTGATGAGATAACCCGAGAATATCATTTTGCGTTGCCGCCGGGGGCATTCAATTTCGGCTATGCTGTTGATGCGTCCTGGTGGCCGCCTACCACGACCCCTGTTACAAATCCGGCAGCCGATTTCCCGCGTGCGGCCAATGCGGAAGATCCTTGGCTCGTTGAGTATGAACAGCTTTTACCGATTTGCGCGGAGAATGTTGGCAAGGATATTTTCAAGGTCACTGTTCACCACCGGGGCGTCATCCCAGATGGTTGGTACGGGTTTATATGGGTTTGGGATTTATCAACAGATTGCCCGCCCTATGGGGGGGACCCAGAGTTCTACATTGATGATAATGAAGAATTTGTTGATGATTACACCGTTGTCGGTTATTTTCACCTGTACCCGAACTGGTGGAGTAATTGTGGCGGGGGTATCATCCCCGGTCATCATTTTGCTGTTCTTGTTGTTAAACAGCCACAAGATAGCTACCCTGACCCAAAGGCAGAGTTGACAAATATCATCGGCGCGCGATTCATCGACATTTATGTCAAGGAATAACCTGTTCGAAAACTAACTGCCGCTCTTTGCATTCAATCAAGCCCCGGTTCTCCCGGGGCTTTTTGTAGATTGCGGCTGATGGAAAAATTTTCCCCAAAGGCCAAACCCCTATGACATGTTCGCAACCGGCTGCCATAAACAACCTCATAAGCGCGCATTGGAAAGCGGGGATTTTTGACGGGTCGCCTCCAGGCTCGGTTCAGCATAAAGACGGCGGCGGATGGGGGGCACTAGTGACGGGCGGCGTTAAATCAAATTAGAACGATTTAACTGGTTTTAAGGCGATGAATTTGTTATGATTTCAGGCAGACTTGGGCTGGGCTTCGTTCTCCGGGCAAGGAGAGCCCCCCAAAAAGAAAGCTAATTAACTCTAAAACCTAATAAGGAGGTTTTGAATTGAAAACCAAGATTTTGACCCTTCTGATGGTCATCCTGTTGTTCTTAGTGCTTCAGGTGGCCAGCTCGGCGATGGATTATCGCCAGATAGGGGGGTATGTCTACGAAGGGGAACATCGCTTCGTGGACAATGTCTGGAACTTCATCTCGCAGTTTGATGATGGGGTAAACCCGTGGGAGGCGGCATCGGGGAAGAATTGGTCGAGGGATCAGTATTATTATTGCGAGGATTTTCAATTCCTGAGCGCACATCAATACCGTGTTGACGCCGAGGATTTTGCCTACTATTCCGGGCATGGCAGTCCCTATTCGATAGGGATGAGGCCCGGTGAGAGCGTATGGCTCCCGGATGCCCCGGGTTATGGGGATTTGCCGAATGGAGGAGACCTCGAATTCATAGTATTCCAGTCGTGCGCAGTAATCCCCGCGCCCCCCGACAGGGCTGACTGGTGGTCCAACTGGTGGGAATCGGGCGGCAAGCATATCTTCCAGGGGTTGCACCAGGCATGTGGTTACCGGACGAACAGCTGGTCGGGTAACTCCGTCAGCACTCTCTTCGGCCAGTATGTTAAAATTGGCCAACCGGTATGGCAGGCCTGGTTCCACGCGGTACAGACACAGCGATGCTGGCATGGCGGCGGGGTCTACCCCGGCTATGCCTGCGCTGTGATGTACCCGCCGAACGAGAACGATTCTATTTATTATTACTCAGCAGACTCCCCGATGGACGCACACTGGCTGCGTATCTACTGGGAGGAGTAAACTAAAGAAAAGGAGAAAAAGATGAAACACAGAATATTCCAAATTTCACTATTAGCGATTACCGCACTCCTCATCCTTGGTTTAGCTCCTCGGTGGGGAAGTGCGCAGGGGGGCGGCGGTCCTGAGGTCAAATGGGCCGCTGACATCAAGATACCCTCCGCCCAGGATTTGGGTGTGCAGAAATTGATCGCAAAACCTTTGGCGCAGAAGGACTTCGTCGCGTTATCCAACAAAATCGTCAACAGGGTTGAAAGCAATGCCAACCTGAGGAAGGCGGTTAACCTTAAGGTGACCAAGAGTTTCACGAACCGCCTTGCGTGGGTGGACAACGTCGACCCCTCGAATTTCATCACCCAGGACTCGAATAGCGGCGATTTGCTTTTCCAGAACCAGTTGCGGAGATACGTGGGCATGGCGAAGGTTCAGGTTCCCACCCAGCAAGAGGCCATGAATAAGACCATGAAATTCCTCGAAGATGTCAATCTTCTACCGCTCGACTTCAAGACCAACGCCAAGCTTGTACATGCGGGTGGCCTTTTCGGCCAGGATTTCCAGGATGGCGTGGCTGGTGAGAAATCCCAGAAGCTCGTAATTCTCAACTATGGCCGCGAATTGAACGGCATCGCAGTACAGGGCCCGGGCAGCAAGCTTATTGCCCAGCTTGGGGACCAGGGGCAGATAGTTTCCATTGAGAGGAAATGGAATTCCATAGCACCAACACTCGGTGGTTCAGTCAAGATGTACATCCCCACACCCGAACCACCGGCAAAGGGCCAGCTTGGCTCGGCGCCGGGAACCAGCCAGCTTCCGGGTACCGCCAAGGAGATTGAACGGCGCGGGGGCATCTTGGAGCGCAGGACCATCGATACAGGCATGTTGAAGCTGAGGACCGAGTACCTTACCGACAGTGAAGTAAAGAACCAGATCAATAAGGACATACTCAGCGACTGGAACACAGCTAATTTTGTAGAAGTCAACAGTATCGACCTTGTTTATTACGACCGCGCAGGGAATTTCATTCAGCCGGCTTACGCTGTTGCGTTGACAATTCATTGGGGCGAGGATACATTGAATTTCCTGTATCATGTCGCCGCACTACGCAACCCTCCCGAATCCATTTACGAGGTCGTGCAATCCACTAACCCGCTTATCCAGCAGAGTGCGTTACCGCTTACGAGCGCACAGCTTGAGAGAGCAGGTGCATTTGATTAAGTCGGGTTTGAGTTTAAAGAAAAACCCCCGGTACGCCGGGGGTTTTTTTGCTGTTGGGAACGCCGACTTTCAAGTCGGCATGCCGGTCTGAAGACCGGCGCTCCAATTCAGGACTTAATTAATAGTCGCGAATTCACCCCTGCGATACATTATCTGTGAGTTACTTGTGTCGGCGTTGACTTCCATCCAAACAACGTGCACATAAAGCTGGGAGTCGATGAACATGGATGGAGCTTTGGCAATGACACCTGGATTGTTCACTTGAATATTCTCGCTCCATTCCTTGCTAATTGGATCCTGCCATGCACAGAATACATCCTTCGGCGTACCTACCTTATCCCCAGTGCCGGCAGCGACCACTGGGGCCAAGCCGATAGGGAGCATGGCGGCATCGACGGAAGGGAAATCCATGTAGAAAAATGAGCCCAAAGCAACCACAGCTTCCGTCAGGTCGTATGGTGAGCCGTCTGAAGAATACAGGTAAAATATCCTGTTCATCGGGGCGACTTCGGAAAATTCATTGATGTAAACCATATGGAGGCCGCCATTGTCGTCATAGGCCATTGCCGGGTCATAAACCGTAATGACCCCCCCGCCGCCCTGGGCAATGAGGTATGGTGCCGACCAAGTGAGCCCTGTGCCGTCATAGTTGGTGACGACCCACACTTTGCCCATATCGGTGCTGTCCCAATACGCGAGGTGTATTACACCCGATGAATCACGGACTATGGATGTGCCGTAAGACAGTAGCGCGGGGGCAGGTACGGCAACCTGAAATGGCAGATAGTACCATGTATTTTTCCCTGGTTCACCGTAGCAGGAGTTTTGCACCAATCCCTTTTTGAAGCTGATTTTGCCCCCGTCATCTGTGAAGTAAAGCGGGTAGCCATCCTGTGTGAAAATTAATTCCAAGGATTTTTTGCTCTGGCCCTGCTCCCATCCCCAATAACCATCACCGGTCGGCGGGCAACGCACCAGGTATGATGTCCCCACCGGGTTGCCGCTGCCGTCATAATGCAGGCAGGCCTGGTATGCAGTGCCGTTGGAGTCAAGTGCCATCTTGGTCTGCTTTAATTCACCGCCGGATGAAATGGATGAGTCCATAGTAAGCCAGTTCTTGCCGTTGTCCAATGAGCGCCTGTCCACGGGGCGTACACCGGCGGTATCCGGCGGGTTCTGCTGCCATGCGACGATAATCTGCCCGGAGCCATCCTCGATAGCGCGCGGCCATTCGTTGTCGCAGCCGAACCAGCTTGAGTCGCTTATCTGGAACGGCGGGTCGGGGAAAACCAGGTCATAGTCATGGGGGCTGCTTTCCTGGACATGGAATGATTCAAGGAAATAAGCGCTCACAGGGGTTCCAGGCAATTTGCCGTTATAACCATTAACATCGGATTGGACCTCGATGAGGACTTCGATCCAGCCATTCTGCTTAAGATTGTCGCCGGGAATATCGAGTTCGTATGTTGAAAAACCAACGCCGCTGCCAATGGTGTTGGATGTCGATACCGGGCCGAGTCCCGCCAATGATTCAACCTTGATCGTATTTTCCCCTGCGTTGAAATGGTCATAGACATCAATTTCCAAGTGGAGATTGCCGCCTCCCGTACCGGTGCTTTCTTCGTAATAAAGTGTATTGTCGTAATTGCTCGCGTCAATGCGCCAGGCTTCGGGCTTATTGGCGGCAGAGGGGAAATCATCGGGGACAACAATTGGGGGGGGGCCCACCGGCATCGCCCAGCAGGCATCGACCGCATAATTGAAAACCAGCCCGCCGCCAAGGTGGATGGAATAATGCCTGATATTTTTCGTCCCTGCAGAGAAAACCCCTCTCGCTGTGGGGTCAAGGATGGCCAAATCATCATTCGGCCCTAAGCCGTCGGCGAAGTATTTATAACCGTTTATGGTTGATGAGTAATCAGCCACGGCATCGGGAGTCCCTAACGCGCCGTCGATATATCCCTGGATTGGTGCGCCGGGATTATACGGGAATTCCGTGGGGTTCCACCAGCGGGTAAGGCCGTCGGCGTTTATAAGATATGTTTCATCCTCCCCTGCGTAAACGATTGCCGGGTTGGAATATCCTGTTGTGGAGCCGTTTGTGATAAGTATGCCGCACACATCAAAGCCGGTGAATTGATCCAACCCGAGAAATGGGTGTCTCAAGCCGATGTCAACATCAAGGTTTCCGCCTGAGAAAACCGGCTTGGATTCGAGGGTGATATTGACCAGCGGCGGCGGCTCAAGGAAGTGCAGAGCATTCAGGTGCATTTCGAGACCGCGCAGGGGGGCTATATAAACAGTTCCCGCTGCAGGGTCGCATCTGAACTGGTATATCCCCCAAAGCTGATGCGAAGGGTTGAGAGTTCTATCTTCGGCGATTTTGTGCTGGGCATTGGGGGCTGTGACCGATGTTGAACAAGCCAACCCGGTGCAGCATATGAGGATAGCCAATAATATAACTGAAGCAATCCGCATGTTTTTAACCACCATCCTTCGGGTCAATAAATAATCACGGCAAAATCATCATAGGCTATGTTGTGGTAACAGTTGTCTTTCGAACTCGAGAGAGCATATACAAAACCTATTTTTCCACAATGCTTTTCATTCGAATTACCGTACTTAGAGACTCCGACAAAACGAGGGACAGCCCTTGGGACAGTCCCTATTCAGGTTGTTACGTAAAGTCACCTGGCTGCGTTTTGGGACAGTCCCAGGGCTGTCCCCAATCGCCCTATCGGTACTTCCAAGCCTATAAAAATCATTTTGTTAGAGCCTCTTAATAATTCTACACTCTATTCCTCGGAAAACCATGGCAGTGCGACAAATGCGTCCCAGCTCCAGCCCATGCAACAGATAAAGATATGTGTCACTTTCGCCGGTGGCGGGTCGAGGGTCATGAGGTCAATGGTCTTTTTCTCACACCATGTATCCTCAGGAACAATTTCCTGATAGTGGTAGATAACGTAATCGGGCAATGTCCACGGCGGGTTTTGGTAGCTGTCCCACTGCCATGTCCCGTCCCATGATGTGTCATAGCCATACCTGACTTCCCAATACTGTGCATCGGAATCCTCATAGCCTATTTTGAATACGATATCGGGGTCGCCGGCCAAATAACCATCTCCAGGGAGCGTGTTGAAATCGATGTAAAAGAAAAGATTGAAATAAAGTGATGTGTATGTCGAAGCATCAGTATCCAAGTCCTGTTCAATCCAGGTGCAGTTTCCGTCCGATGTCGGGCTGCTGTAGAAATGGACGATATTTTTAAAGATGGGTGAAGGGATTATCTCCTCAATTAACTGGCCTGGTTTGGCCCAGTGGTCGTGTGTCCAGGGTGGGAAATCGCCGTCCCAGAAATTGCCGTTCTCGATAATCGGCTCAGGGTCAATCATCCGCACAGGCACTGAATCGGTGGAACAGCCGTCGCCGGTGACACGCAGGATGGCGGTGTAGTCGCCGGCTTCGGTGTAGGCATGGGTTGTATCCCCAATGGTTGGGTGGGAATAGTCCCATATACAATCCCCCTCGAAATCCCATTCATAAAGATTAATGGTTCCGGTGGAACCTGAACCCTTGAAATCACCGGCGAAATCGATGAAGCCGATTGTCGGGACTACATCAGCAACGGCGGTCGGAGGGTTGAAGTAACCAACGAACACATGCAGTTGCTCGCCTGGGTCGAGGGTATCGGAATAGCCGGCTGAGTCTGTTATTTTTAGATTAACCCAGAAGTCCCCTTCATCCGGGAAAGTGGCGATTGGCTTCTCCGGCGGGCCGCTGTAGGGGTCTGAGAAATCCCCGTCGCCGTTGAAATCCCATTCATAGCTGACTATCGGGCCGTTCGGCGAATATGAATCGGTTCCATCGAACTCGATGCTCCCGCCCGGGGCTATGTATAGGCAATCGCATGTCTTGGCTACAGCGACGGGTTTTTTCGATGGCTCCTCGCCGACGGGGGCGTAGTGGACTTTGTACGCTGCCGTTGTTTTGCCGGGCAGGTAGCCCTGGAAGCCGATTTCATCGCAGTAAGCCGAGATGAGTATCATGAGGTCGTCGTTCGATGTAAGATTCACATCAGTGAGATCAACGTGGAATGTCGAGCATGTTTCGCCGCCGCCCGATGGTGTGATGATGCCCACAGCATCGAACGCGCCGGGTGATTCGACTGTGACCAAGTCCTTATCGATATCGAACCAGTCATAGACATTTATATCGAGGGATAACTGCCCCCCCGACGAGGAGCCGTTATACCAAAGCGTATTTGTTGTCTCATTGACATCCACATTATAAGGCTCCTTGCGGTTGGCGCCGGGCCCGAAGTCATCGGGCGCTTCCCAGGGTTTGTTGCCCTGTGGGTATTGCCAGCAGGCATCGATTGCATAGTTAAATATTAACCCCGCGCCCATATCGATGGAGTAATGCCGTATAATTTTCTGTCCCGGTCTGAACAGGCCCCTTTGAGCGGGGTCGATATCCGTTACGGGGTCGTCGGGGCCAAGGCCGTCGGCGAAATATTTATAGCCGTTGACGGTGGAATTGTAATGCGCGACGTTGTCCGGCGTCCCCAGCAGGCCGTCTTTGTAACCTGTTATGGGCGCCGATGGTTTTGCCGGGAATTCGAGCGGGTTCCACCAGCGCGAGTGGCCGTCGGCGTTAAGCAGGCGCAAGTCACCGGGCCCGGCAATTTTTATCGACCAATCGTCGTAGCCGCTGTATGAGCCGTTTGAGATGACAATGCCGCTCACGTCGAACCCCGTAAATTCCGTCAAGCCGAGGAAGGGATGTTTGAGCCCGATGTCGGCGTCGATTATGTTCCCTGTGAACTTGAGGCTTTCCAGTGTCAAGTTTGACAGAGCGGGAGGTTCGAGGAAGGGCAGGACATTCAGATGCATATCCGCCGCCCTGAGCGGGATGATCTCCAGCGAGTTCGCGGCAGGTTCGCAGGTGAATTGGTAGAGCCCCCACAGTTGATGCGATTGTGCTGTTTTTTCGTTGGAGCATGCCGGGATTGCCGGATTCTCGATATTGGCCCCGGAGCATCCTGCGAAGGAAATCGCGGCAAATGTTATGAGCACTGCCGCGAAAGCCCTAAGAATCCTGTATGACATCTCTTTAGCCTCCGTTGACTAATTTTCCCCGGTTGTGACTTCAGATATTTAAATCCAACCGCCATTTCAAACCCATATATTGAGATGCTTTCGTTTGAAGGGAAAATAGTCGCAGGGTTGTAATGCACCCTCAATGTAAGGCCGCACCTTTAAACGCCCTTGTTGAGAAATGGATTTGAATGGGTACCGCATATCTATCAACGCGTAGCGGTGCGGCGTATGCCGTGATATGCGGTTTTAAGAGCAGCGCGCGCCAATAGATACGCGCTACCCCCGGTCTTAAGTACTTGTTCAACAGTCCTTTAAATGCGTATTTTCCGATGCGCGGGATATACTAAAGGCTCCTAACAGGAAGGGGGCAGCCCCTGGGACACTCCCGCCTATGGGGTGATTCAGGTCGCAGGTTGGAGTTATGTTCTGCGTTTTGGGACAGTGGGCCTCTTGAAAAAGTATGGAAACCCGGTAGCTGCTATCCAGGTTGTGCGCTTTCGACGCGGATAGCAGCTACTTTCCGAAGACGGAAAGATAGCTGCTACCGCTGCTGTCTACTTTTTCAACAGCCCCACGGCTGATTCATTTGGAGTTAGATGCGGGTTTCAAAGCTGCCTGCATGGGCTCGTCCCCAATTTGGCTAAGTATAGACGGATTCAACAATGTCTTTTGCGGCTAAACAGCTAACCCCGATAGCTTCGATTTCCTTCCCAGCTTTGTCATACATGCCGAATATGGCGTCTTTGGCGGCAACGGTTCGGAAGTCGCGCTCGTTTGCTTCAGTGATGCTTGCCCGTACGCAATTGGGGAAAAATGTTCCCGCGAATATCAGGGTGTCGATTTTTTTCCCCTTCAACCAACTTTCGAGTGGGGTTTTATAGAAAGCGCCGAGGCGAGGTTTGTACATCGCCCATTCGTTCGAGCCGAGGGTTTGAAATTGACCGGCCCTTAATATTTCAAAATCAAGCATTGGTGCGTCCCGGGGTTTCAGGCTTGATACGATTTCAGCCTGTTGGCTTCCAGGAGCAAGTATGAATTCAGTGCGTTCAACGATGCCTTTGCGATAGATATCGGCATCGGAACCGTCGGATAAGTAGGAGCGGACGACATGAATTATTGGTTTTCGGGACTTACGGAAGGTATCCAGCAGCAGTTTAATATTGGAGATAATTCCACTTGCCTTAGTGCCTTCTTTATCAATTTTCGGCGATACGAAAGCGTTCTGCATATCGATGATAATAAGCGCCGATGAATCCCAATGTGGTTCAGTGTGCTTGTCCTGCATTGAAGTACCATCCTGCGTTCCGGGACAGTCCTAAAGCTGTTCCCAACTGCTATCCCCGACGAAAGCTGCGATATACGATATGGCCCCCTCAGGGATTTTATACTGAAGGGGGTGGTATTTCAATTTGGATATGAAGAATATCAATCTATAAATCCAGGGTTGGATTTACCGTAGATTTCATTGCGTTCGCTGAAGGGGTTATCAGTTCCCCCTTCCTCAGCGCCGTAATATGGATAAGTGCAAAGGCCGTAACAAACCTCTATTGAACCATCGGGCCTTACAGCTAATGCCGGGTGCTTGATGAGCGGGTTATCCGACAGGACGCAGACATCCGTCCATATAGTGCCGCCCGGGTTTCCCGCAATAATGGCTGCGTATGCACCTTCGTTGCCAGGCCTGTATGGAAATGTCAGGAACAGGTTGTTGTCAACATCACCCTTCAGCGCAAGGTAACATGGGTCTACGCGTGTGTTTGCTTCGGAGAAAATCAATTCCGCATCGCTGAAGTCGGTACCGTTGGTGCTCCTGAAAAGATAGATTTTATCCTCGGTCGCCGAGACCATGTAACGCGCGACCAAAAATACCCTATCCTTGCCGTCGACATAGATTGTCGGGGAGTCATAATTGGGGTCGTTATTCTGGAATACAATATTCCAAGTAGTAGTACCGGCTTTGCATCGGGCGACTTTCAGCCCGACATCAACCCAGCATAGATATATATAACCATCCGACGATTCGGACACGAAATCGGTTCTTGTCTGGCACATGAAGTCCGGTTGTCCGGCGGGCATATTGCCGACAGTTACTTGCGACCAACCGCCCTTCCATGTGTCGCCATAGAAATCAATCAATTGCCCGTTGACCTGGCAAAATGCGTGGAAACGTCCGGTGGAGTCGCGGTAACCGTTGATACGCCTTGCGATTTGTTCAGGTGTAGTGACATCATACAGCAACCACTGGCCGTCTGTTTTCTCGTGCCACATCGAACCATCCCACCATGCTATAGAAAGGGGGTTCGGATAAACCACGTCCGTTGTATCTTTTGGTGAGCACCCGGCAATCATACCGCCATCAAAGGTGGGAGTGAGACTCACATCAATTGTCTCGTTCGTGAATACTTCGTAATAACCATCGAGGTCATATTCTTCCGTCATAGTAGCCCAATCGCCGTTGAAGGGTGTAGAACAGCGTGAAAGTGCATTACTCGTACGGTGGCACCACATCCATACATTCCCGTTCGAATCTGAAGCAAGGTTGAATTGCGTGAAGATGTTTAGTATTGGGAAATAATAAGGCCCGGTCTCGTTTCCCCAACCTGTGCATATATCCGGTGGATCAACGGTCTCACTTCCGGCTTCTACATTCACATTGTACATGAAATATGACGATACAAACTTTCCTGGAAGGATGCCGCCGTAACCCTCACTTTCGCTTTCCACCGTAATGAGAAGCTGCTGTTCTCCCACGGCGGTTGGAGTGCAGTCGGGCAAATCGATTTCATAGGTGGAGAAACCGGTTCCACCACCAATTGGGCCGGTTGAGGGTGTTTGCGCTGCAAAACCGGGCCACTCGATTTTCACGGTATGAAGGTTGGCGCCGAACCAGTCATAGGCATCAATGCCTAAGCGCAGATTGCCTCCGCCTTCCTGGGTCGTTTCATCATAGAATAAGGTGTTTTCCAATTCGTGGACTGCTATGCGATATGCTTCCGGCTGGTTGGCGTCGGGTGGGAAATCATCGGGGACATCCCATGGTTTGGGTCCGGTAGGAAAATGCCAGGATGCATCAACGGCATAATTGAATACCAAGCCGGCGTCCCCAAGCTCGATTGAAAAATGCCTGACATTTTTCTGGCCTGCCGAGAATACCCCGCGCCCTGTGGGGTCGATGTCTGTCAGCGGTGCGTCGGGGGCGGTTAAATCATCGCAGTAGTATTTATAACCGTTAAGCGTTGAATTGTAATCCGCTGTTGCGTCGGGTGTTCCAAGGATGCCGTCGGTATAGCCGAACATTGTGCCGTTGTCGGGGAATTCCGCGGGATTCCACCAGCGCGTGTACCCGTCGGGGTTCAACAGTCGGGTATCGCCGGGACCGGTCAATATCAGGTCGCTATCAGTGAAGCCCGTAAGGCTCCCGTTGGAGATAAACACGCCCTTCACATCGAAACCGGTGAATTCATTGAGGCCGAGGAAGGGGTGTCTCAGCCCGATGTCCGTCTCGATGAGATTGCCGTTGAAATTGAGCGTTTCGAGAGTGACATACACCAGCGGCGGCAGGTTGATGAACGGCAGCGCGTTGAGGTGCATCGAGCCGGTGCGTAGTTGAACCACATCAATCGTCTGTGATTCGGGATGGCATATGAATCGCCATAAGCCCCAATTCATATGCGACGATGCTTCGCCTGTGGTGCTTGATTTAAGATTCTCCGTATCAGGGACGGATGGATTTGTATTGTTGCCGCCGGAGCACCCTAAGATGAATAGAACCATTACTAATAGAAGAGAAACAATGATTTTCATTTTTATTCACCTATTTATTTCATTTATTTCCAAATAATTAAGGAACCAAATGCAAGAACCATTAGCCATCAATCAATGAACCCCGGATGCGAGCGGCCGTGAACAAGATTGCCTTCGCTGCCGGGGGTATCGATGCTTCCCTGGTCAGGTGAACCCGGCAAGACATTATAACCATAGCAGACCTCGATTGAACCGTCGGGCCTTACAGCCATCGCCGGATGTTTGATGATTGGGTTTGACAGCACGCATACATCAGTCCATTTATCTCCACCTGATTTGCTGGCCATTATCGCAGCATAGGCTCCCTCATCGCTTGGACGGTAGGGGAAAGTCAGGAATAAATGGTCCTTGATGTCGCCCTTGAGGGTGAGATAGCACGGGTCAACGCGGGTACCGGATTCCGAGAAGATTGTAAGGGGCGGCCCGAACGATGTGCCGTCGGTGCTCTTGAAAATGTGAATCTGGTCTTCGGTTTCGGATATGTAATACCTTGCGGCAACAAATATGCGGTTCTTCTTATCAACATAAATCGTTGGGGAATCATAGTTCTGGTCGCCGGTGATGGGGATTATCTCCCATGAATGAGTGCCGGCCTTTGACCGGCAAACTTTCAAGCCACCATCGACCCAGCATAAATAAATATAACCATCAGATGTTTCACTGACGAAATCGGTACGTGTCTGGCAGGCATAATCGGGTTGCCCGACAGGTGCATCGGCGATGGTTGTGAATTCCCAATCACCTTTCCACGTGTCGCCGTAATAATCGATAAATTCGCCATCCACCTGTATAAAAGCATGGAAAAAGCCGGCGGAATCGCGGTAACCGTTAATGCGCTGGGCTATCATATTCGGCGAAGTGACATCATAGACCTTCCACTGGTTGGCTTCTTTATCGAACCAGGTGGAACCATCCCACCAGGCAATGGATAGCGGGTTAAAATAGTTGGGGTCTGTACATTCGGGAGGAGAGCAACCCGCAACGAGGCCGCCGTCAAATGCGTTGGTAAGGCTCACATCGATGGTTGAACCCCAGAATATCCAGAAATTATTTGCGCCTGTCAGGTATTCTTCCCACATATTGTTCCAATCGCCGTTAAAAGGCGTTTCGGAGCGGGAGAGGGCGTTGCTGGTACGCTGGCACCACATCCAGACATTGCCGTAGCTATCCGAAGCGAGGTTGAACTGGGTATAGATGTCGTCAATGGTCTGGCCGTTTTTCCAGTGGTGATAATGCCCGCTTTCGTCGGCCCAGTTGTTGCAGATATCGGGTAGTTCCTCGGGTGTTTGTGGTGCGACCTCCAGCTCATATGTAAAATAACTCGCCACTGATTCCCCGGGAAGTTTGCCCCCATAACCCGAAACCTCACTCGCCACCTCAATCAAGACTGGAATCGGGTCCGTTGACGTGGGTGTCCCAATCAAATCAATCTCATAGGTCGAATAACCCACACCTCCATCGGTACCGGTTGATACGATATCCTGTGTTACATCACCGTTGAATGAATGAACCAGGACCATATTCAAGCCGGCATTGAACCAGTCATAAACATCAATGCTCAACTTTGCCGACCCACCGCCGGTGCCGGTGCTTTCGTCATAATACAATTCGTTGTTGAGCACATTAACACTGATATTCCACGCTTCCGGCCGGTTGGCTTTCGCTGGGAAATCATCGGGGACTTCGAAGGGCGGGTTTCCGTCCGGCCATGCCCAGTTAGCGTCAACTGCATAATTGAAAACCAAACCGCCCTCGATGCTGATGACATAAGTCCGCACGTTCTTCTGTCCCGCAGAGAACACCCCTCTTCCCTGGGGGTCAACATAGCTCATTGGGGCATCGGGGGAGTCGAGATCATCACAGAAATATTTGTAGCCGTTGAGTATGCCGGAGAAATCCGCGACTGAATCAGGCGTACCGAGTTCGCCATCGATGTACCCGGCTATTGGCTGCGCGGGATTGTACGGGAATTCAGTCGGATTCCACCAGCGGGTGTAGCCGTCGGCATTGAGCAGCCGGGTATCACCGGCCCCGCCGATAAGGAGGCCCGGTTGGCCATAGGGGAAATGGGTGGCGTCGGCTACAAGTATCCCGCACGCATCGAACCCAGTGTATATCACCTGGCCAAGGAATGGATGCCTCAGGCCGATATCGACGGTGAGTTTATTGCCCGCGAAGTGCGGGGGGGATTCAAGGGTAAGGTAAAGATTTGCCGGTGGTTCGAGGAATCTCAGTGCGTTGAGATGCAGTTGCGCGTCGCGTAGTTGAATCACATCCACTTTGCCGGCATCCGGGTCACATACGAATTGCCAATAACCCCAGATGGCATGTGATGATGAGTCTTTAGACGGGTCATTCTCCTTGCCCTTCTGCACCGGTAAAACCGGCTGCTCACCTGAGGAGCATCCAAGAAATACGGCTGGAAGCCCGGCCGTAAGAATTACAATCAATACCAAGAACAATCGCATTGTCACTACTCCCTTCCCGGGTAAGGGTTAATATTTCTCAAGCCATGCATTACGATAGTGAATATCATAGTGTGTGCCGTTTTTGGCCGCCCACGCGATGTGCATTACGCCATCGGATGTGACAACAAAATCCGGCTGGGCATTTTCCGGCAGCAGCGAATCGACCTGTGCCGCGTCAGCCCAGGTTTCGCCGCCGTCATAGGAGAAGCTGACATAGATATGCGTGCCGGCTTTCCATACGGTTGCCAAGAAATCAAGGCTGTCGAATACGAAGAAACATATCGGGTCGTCGTTCATTGCCTCGGGCATCTCGGCGATTTTGACGGGTTGAGACCACGATGCGCCGTCTGTCGAGTGGACATAACATAGCTGGTCGGTTCCCGCGGCCAGATCCTTGCGAATAAAGGTTACATGGAACTCCCCGCCCGGAGTAATATCAAGCCCCGGGTCATGCGCTCCGGTATAGATTGTGGATGTGCCGTCATAGACAACAGTTGATGTGTCCCATGTCAAGCCTGTTGAATCGGTGTTGTAAGCAAGGCGGATAAGGTTTGCATCATCGTCGACATAATAGACAAAATACATGGTGCCGTTGGGGGCGAGTTCGATTGAACGAGCGCGGCTGAAGTAGCCCGTGCCGATATAATACTTGGGGAAGTTGCTCCATATTGCGCCTGAAGGTCCGCCGGTAAGGCTTCCGGGAACTTCGCTTTTCTTGAATTGGAGGACATGGTCTCCGGTACTGAAGGGGACTGTTTCGCCATCACCCATTACATACACATATCCATCGGCGTCCTGAATAATCTCGGGGGCACGATTGAAATACGTAGTGACATGTGCGCCATCGATACCTATCGGAGGGGGGAATAATTGGCAAGCGGCCGTGAATGGTGTATAGAACTTGTCTGCAGCTACATAATATAGTGCTAATGTGCGCCAAGAATTCCCGGTTTTATCAGCAACGATTTTTGTGCAATCGCCATGGTTCGCGAGCACCCCGCCCCATGAGAAGAACGATGTCTGGAAACTGGTCCAATTAAGGCCGTCGGTTGATTTGCAGGCATAGCTTCTGGCCTCATCATTGGCGATGACCTTGTTGGTGTTGTATGCCATCTCGATATCCCCATCGGTCTCGATGCACAATGCCGGGGATATGTCGTCCCATTCAGGTACCATTTCCTCAAGGATTCCTTCATCGCTGAATTTCAGGATATATCCCTGTGGTGGCGGTTCATCCGATACGAGGGCAGTATAGATGAAATAGGCGCTTTGCACCCTATCCGGGAGTATATTCTGATAGCCGGCCTTTTCACAAGCTGCTGTGATGAGAATCGATTGTTCGCCGGCTGCAGTTGGCGTGCAGTCTTCCAGGTCGACGACATAAGTTGAATAGCCGTTGCCTCCGCCTGATGGGCCGGGTGAAGAGGCCGAATCCGAAAAGCCCGGCCATTCGGCGCTGACGGTGTTAAGCTCCGCGCCATACCAGTCATAGACAGAGATAGATAGGCTAAGGTCGCCCCCTGAACCCTGATCGGGAGTGTAATAGAGGCTGTTTTTTGTTTCATTTACCTCAATACGATAAGCTTCAGGCTCGTTGGCCTCGGGCGGGAAATCGCCCGGCACATCCCATGGCGGATCCCCAACGGGGTATTTCCAACTTGCATCTACTGCATAATTAAAAACCAACCCGTCGTCACTGATGTCAATAATATAGTGCCTTACATTTTCTTGACCCGATGAAAATTGGCCGCGCCCTTCAGGGTCGATATCGCTTAAAGGGGCGTCAAGGTCAGTTAAATCATCGCAGAAATATTTATACCCGTTTAATGTCGCTGTGTAACCACCTATATCATTCGCTGCGCCTAAGACGCCATCCATATAACCGAACATCGTGCCGTTATCAGGGAATTCCGACGGGTTCCACCAGCGCGTTAAACCATCGGGATTTAGAATGCGTGTATCTTCCGTTCCAGGGATTTTCAGTTCATTATCACTGAACCCGTTGATACTCCCATTCGAGATCAGGATCCCCTTAGCATCGAAGCCGGTGAATTGAACCAGCCCCAGGAATGGGTGCCTTAATCCAATATCAGCCTCAACCTTGTTCCCGGTGATTTTCAAATTGCTGATGGTCAGATAGACCCCGGTGGGTGTATCAACAAATTTCAATGCATTCAAATGGAATGCGCCCGTGCGCAGCTTGACCACATCGAGTGTTTTTGATTCCGGATCGCAGTAGAATTGCCACAAACCCCAATTCGTATGGGTGCTGCCTTCTGTTTTGGCAGCAGCTTGTATCCCATCCGGATTTGGCAGCACAGGGGAATATGTCTGGCTGCCGGAGCATCCATAAATAGTGAAGATGATCGGTAAAACAATAGCCATAAAAATATTCCTTGTGACTTTCATGGTTTTTACGACACTCCTTTTAATCTCAATCCGTGCTCCTCATACAATTAGATGATAAAATCTATCCATTATTACCGGCTACAAGCTTTCTTCAGCCTGCGAGGCTGCGGGGTGAACTTGGAAGCACCTGAATATCTTGAGTTAGCTGATTCATCGTTAGTGGCGATACGCGCCACGGCGGCGGCGATTGCGGGACGCCACTGCGACCCGTTCGAGCGCAGCGCATTCGAGAAGGTTCTCGGGAAGTTGGTCAACAAGCTATCTACAAGCAAGCGTAAGGCAATCCTGCGCTTTTTCACCGGAACAATGGGTGCCCCGACGAGCCTTATTCCGAAGGTCAATATCGATGAAATCCTCGCATGGGCGCTGTCGCTTTATGAGGGCGATGGGCAGTACGACGGGGTCGTCGTCGGCGCCCCGAATGGTGCGGTGGCGCATATAGCATCGCTTATGCGATTCCCATTCCTCACTCAGCATTATCTGTGCGCTTTCAAGGGGAAATACCCCCCCGACGATTCAAGGGCGCATTTCGAGGATGGTGTGAAAGCTGCTCATACAATTCTCGCCAATAACCCGGGCCTTGAGGCGATAGTTCATTATGACCCCTTGCACGACAGGTTCCTGATTATCAAGGAGAATTTCATACGTTTGAAATTGATGACCCTGCCGCAGGCTTTTGGTGACTTCATGTTGAAGAGGATCAAACCAGGTGGGACGGTTGTGTCGGTCGAGTGCACATATCCCTGGCTCATGTATCCCGTCCCTTGTGATACTGGGCAGCTTTTCTACCAGGTTGGCGGATTGGGAGATGTATCGGCGCAGGAATATTTGGATGACAGCGAAAGGCTTCAGAAGTTCAGAAAACGCGAGGGGGGTGACCCCAATTCCGGCTGGGGGCTGCGGGATTATACGCCAATCGAGCATGGCGAGAGTGAATGGGGTTCGGTCGGTTCGCTCAATGAGGAGTTGGTGGATTTTTGTTCGGCAAATGGATTCAAGTTAATCAAGATATCGATGCCGCATCCGGAAGGTTACTCCCAATTGGCTTTCAAGGCTTACAAGGCCGCGCTTAAATTGGCGCAGGAAAGAACGAGGGCGGTATACTTTGACTGCTTCACTCATATTGACCCGCGTCTGAATCTCATCACGCATGTCCCCGGGATATGGCTGCCATTCATATGCCGCGATTCATTCAGGTTCGCGCAGAAAATGGCCGGGCGAATAGATAAGACCTGCGAAATATGGCAAAGCCTTCATCCATCGTTTTGCGACCCTATTGATGTGGCACCTATCGAGGACTGGATTGAATTATTCAACGAGTTCAAATCATACGAATTGATAGGTGTGGATAAGGCAAAATACCCTGCGGATTTGTCAACATACCTTGATTTCGCCCCCGCATCAAAACGCAAGGCCGAGGCTGAGAAACGTCCATTCGCATTGGCAATTGACGCGGACATGCTGGAAAAAGTTCTTGTAGAAAGTGGCCCTGCTGAAAAGGTCAATTCATAGACATGGAACCGGTAGCAAAAGCGGTAGCGGCTACGGGGTATAATACCGGGTATTCATTAGGCTGTCCCTCCCCATGATGCAAATGTTTTAATTTATATTAGAAAATATGTTAGGGGACATGGGTTCTTTTGCGCTTGGCGGACTTGGTTTCGGCATAATTTGATATACAACTGTAATGCCTGAAAACGACGAAAATTTGCGGGCGATGGTCGCTAAGTTGAAAGGCGAAGTTGAGCGCCTGCGGTCGGTCATTGAGAAAGGTTGGTCTTATCAGGCATGCGATAATCTCAATCAGCTTTTCGATGCATTCATCAAAACATTGACCGGTGTATTCCCCGACTGCAAGCCGACCTTTTTCCTCGTCGATAAAGCCAACCGGTCGATTTATCCATACCAGGATGAATTCGCCCTTGCCGAGGGTCGGGGGATTCTATGGGGCGAGGGAATACACGGCTGGGTTGCTGCGAATGTCGAGCCGCTCCTTGTGCCCGACCTTTCCGGGGATGAGCGTTTTCGAAGCGACCTTGAAACCCCCGAAGGTATCGACCCCGCCACGGCAGTAGTTGTGCCTATCATGTACGACAGGGACATCCTCGGCGTAGTGGCGTTATTCGGCGGCGAGGGCAGGGTACCGTTTGACGCGTATGAGCTTGAGCAGCTTATCAACCTTGCGTATTCGTTCGGTATTTCCTGGCATAACCTCGACAGCTACCTTCGCTCGCAGCAGTCGCTGCAGAAAATCCTCAAGGGTCTCATAAACGCTGTTGACGCCCGGTATCCGTATAATGTCGGACATTCGCAGAGGGTATCGGGCTACTGCCGCGCAGTTGCGCAGCGCCTTGGGCTTGGTGCCGAGGGGCGGGAACAGGCTGCGATGGCCGGTTTATTGCACGATGTAGGTATGCTCCTTGTCCCTGCGGAAATCCTTAATAAGAAGGATAAGCTCACGGTAAGTGAAATACGGGAAGTGCAGAAACATCCCCGTTACAGTTTTGAAATACTAAAGCGCATACCCGATGTAGAGGCGTTCCTCTCGGCAATAAGGCATCATCACGAATGGTTTTCGGGCGAGGGTTACCCTGACAAAATCAAGGGGGATAAAATTCCCCTGTTTTCGAGGGTCATCGGGATATGCGATGCATTTGATGCCATGACCAGCGACCGGCCGTTTCGTTCTGCGCGTACCGATAAGGAAGCGCTTGATGAGTTGGTGCGTATGAGGGGCCGCCAATTCGACCCGTGGGTTACCGATGTGTTTCTTAAGGCTTACGAAGATGGAAAAATAATCAGCCAGGAAGTCTTGAAAGCGGTTGACCCGTATAGGAGCAAGGTCATTTAGATAGTATAATATTTCCTAAATATAGCTATATAGTGTGGGGCAGGCTTTCCAGCCTGCCTTTTTATTTAAGCAGATATTTATGAAGCAGCGGATGGCAGGCTGGAAAGCCTGCCTCACACTTAGTATATTATGGCTTATAGTGTTTGGTGCTTCGGGGACTTGTTCCCGTAACCTGTATTTGAGGTATACATGCATATAGATTGGGTATTCTTCGATATGGGCGGGGTGCTTGTGGATGATGAGCCTGTGATGCTCCTCATTTACCGCCGCTTGTTTGAACGCTGCAGGGAATCGGGATGTCTTCAAGCCCCCGAAGAGATATTCGCCTTGCGTGAGGAATTGATCGCCAAGGGGGATGGAGCGCATTGGCATACAGCCGGGAAGATGCTTTTGGGTGATGGCGGCTGGCGTAAGCTTCATCTTGAGTTGTATAACGAACTAAGACCGAACTATGCCAAGCGTAATCTCCCATATCCCGGTATCGACGAGATGCTTGGCTGGGTGGCGGATAAATTCAGTATCGGCCTTGCCGCGAATCAATTCTCGGAATGCAGGAGTGTCCTTGAAACTTACGGCTGGCTGAATTATTTCAAAGTGCTGGGTATCTCGGAGGAGGTCGGGTTTCGGAAACCCCAGCCCGAATTTTTCCAGTGGATTTTGAGGGAGGCCGATGCCGACCCGGCGCAGTGCATAATGGTCGGCGACAGGATTGATAATGACATCGCCCCCGCGAAAAGGCTTGGCTTTAAGACCATCCGTGTTCAGATAAAGCCCGATTATGACATCCTCGCACCTGTAGATGACTTCACCCGTAAGTATATCGATAGCCACAAGCGCGCCGCGATGAGATATGTCGAGCACGCGGATGATGCCGAGAAGCCGGATTTTGTTGCCGCATCATCAGAAGATGTAATGGAAGGGATTGCGAATTTAATGGGTGAATAATGCAAATGGACATCATCCGCTTCATAGAAACAAAAAAGGCTGGGGGGGCGCACCATGCGATGGAGATGGCGGCGTTTGTGCAGGGGCTTGTCGCGGGGGAAATTCCCGACTACCAGGCCGCAGCGTGGCTTATGGCTGTCAACTTCAACGGGCTCGACCCGGATGAGACGGTTGCGCTTACCGAGGCGATAGTGCATAGCGGCAAGGTTGCATCATACGAAGGGCTGCCGGGGCCGGTTGTGGACAAGCATTCGACCGGCGGGGTAGGGGACAAGGTCACGCTAGTGCTGTTGCCCATACTCGCCGAGATGGGGATGTTCATCCCGAAACATTCGGGACGCGCTTTGGGATTTACCGGCGGCACGATTGACAAATTGGAAAGCATCCCCGGATTCAACGCGTTTCTTCCTGAAGATAAATATATGCAGGTTGTGCGCGATGTCGGTTTCGCTATCGGCGGTCAAAGCCCGGATATGTGCCCCGCTGATGGCATCCTGTATGCCCTGCGCGACGCCACAGCCACTGTGAATGAGACCGGGCTTATCACCGCGAGCGTGATGTCCAAGAAGATTGCCGGCGGGGCGAAGCATATCCTCATAGATGTCAAGGTTGGACGCGGCGCGTTTATGCCCGATGAAGCATCGGCGCGAAAACTTGCGGAGCGTATGGTTTATGTCGGTGATGCACTTGGGCGGAATGTGCGATGCATCCTCACGCGGATGGACCAGCCATTAGGACAGGCCGTGGGTAATGCGATTGAAGTAAACGAAGCTGTCGATTGCCTCCGGGGGAAGGGTCCGGCTGACGTGATGGAAATATGCCGTACCGCGGCCATTGAGCTCGCGGTTATGTCCGGCCTGTTTGATTCCGCCATGGCTGCCAAAAGATTCGATGAAGCTATAAAACAAGGTGCGGCGTTGGACAGGTTCATCCGGTTTGTGGGAGCCCAGGGTGGTGAGACCGGATGGATATCAAGCGGCGGAGGTTTGGCGGTCGCCGATAATGTTATCGAAGTGAAATATGAAGACGGAAAAGCTTCAATTCTTGCTCTGGATGCCTTGGCTATCGGTGAAATTATAAGGCGCATAGGGGGTGGACGTTTATCAAAGGCAGATAAGATAGACCCTGCGGTGGGGATTGTCATACGGAAGAAAGTAGGCGACATTGCGGCGTGTGGCGATGTGCTGGCGGTGATATATTACGGGAAAAGTGAGAGACCAGCGCAATGGGTTGAGATGATGCACGATACATACGCCTTCGGGGATACAGCTCAAAGTGATATGGGCATTATAATCGGTAGAGTCCCCTGATTATTATTACCCGGCATCTCATCTGCGGATTTAAATATTTACACATAAAGATTCCCGGCAACGGGATTCCGGGTCACAAACATGTATGAATGCCCAAAAAAAGCCCCCGTTACGGGGGCTTGTTCAAACGAGGTTTTGACCCAACCGGATTTAACTCGGTGTGTTAATAGTACTCAAACACAGTTGCTTCGGTTACACCCGCATTATCCGACCACACATAAATCTCGAAATCATCGATATCCACATCCATGTAAAGCGGTGTACCGGGGTAAATATTGGTTGTAGCCAATAGCATGGGCATATTAGTTGTGAAGTTCCATCTGAGGATGGCCACAACAAATTCATTTGTCAGTGAGACATCGAGCAGTACAGCCAGCCAGTTGCTCTTGGCAATAGCGCTGCCCGTCCATATCTTGTCCCGATAAGCGGGCAGGCCTTCTATATCCACAGGAAATACACCGGGGACGGGAATCATGGATGTTGAGATAGTGCCTCGGTATATGGAGGGGAGGCTTACAAAATAAACCTGAAAGATTTCAATACCGTCGTTGTCAAGAATGTAAGCGATGTTTGTATTAGTCCCCGTGAATTCCGCCGGGTTGTCGTCGATGGCAAATGCCTGGACGGTTGATTCGTCAATAAGGCCCAAACCTATCCCGCGCGGGACGGTCGTCCGTGTCGCGGGGAGCGGCGTCACCGAGTTGTTGTACGGTTCGCGGATTTTCAGGATACTTACGGTGGCCGGCGCCGGGCCCGTTGATGCTGACATTTCATAAGCGTACAGGGCATACATCGGGTCGCCGAAATTGTCCCCCCATCCATTGCTTATATCAATCGCCCTTTCCTGGTAGTCGTTCGGGTCGCCGGGGTTATCAGGCACGGAGTACCATGAATGGTTATACAACCCGTCCGCGTAGAAGAAATTGACAAGGGTCATATTGTAGTTATTAAGGGCAGGTTGTAAATCCTGGTTCCAGGAATCGGTCAGGACGGCCATTATTCCGCTGTTGGTAACATCCATACGCGTCGCCGGGGCTAACCATGAGCTGGCTCCCCCGGGGTAACCGGCAAATACCAAGGCAGAGGAGAAATCATCGTTATATCGATAGAAACGTTTCTCGATTTCCCTCTTGAAATAGACCCTGAGCTGTTTATTCACCCCCGGGCCGGGGTCGAGGTCAGGATTGCCGACGCCAAAATCGCGAGTGCCGTCGGGTATTATCGGCGCCATAGGGATGTTATGGAAAGTATTATGCCTTGGTCGCCAGGCGGGCGGAACATCGGTTACGGGCAGGTTGATAATCCTGAAGGCCCTCAGGTCGAGGGTGGTGGTTGTATATTCCGTGTCAACCGCGCACACAAGGACATCAACACCGGTAGCGGTCGGGGCGGACATATTAAGGTTGTTTAGCGTAACCGTATAAGTGGCGCTTGTGGGTGTGCTTACACCGGTGGGGGTCATCGGCTGGGTTCCGGGGAATAGGTCGGGGGCTTCGACAAAGACATTATCAATAGTGGTTGGTCCTTGCCAGTCGAACACTTCGATATCCAAAATAGCTGAGCCGCCGGTCCTTGTAAGTCCGTTGGATACAATTGTCGGGCTCAGTTCGAAAGCTTCGACTGAGTTAGCCGTGATTGGGAAATCGTCGGGGATGAAGTTTGGGGGATTGGGGTTAGGTGGTTCCCAACTTGCGTCGATGGAATACCCGAATGTAAAGGCTCCCGGCGGAAGCTTTATGTCGTAGGTGCGGGTAACGGACTGGTTAACCTCGAATATACGGCGGTTGGAATTGGTCCAGAAAGTCCTGAAGGGATGGCAGTTGCCGATGGGGGTAGGGCACCAGGGGGCAACCAGCTTGCCCTTCTCATAATAACCCTGCGTGCCTTCGGGGTTGAAGTGGGTTGTCCACCCGTCTGCGTTCAGGACCCTTCCGCTGGCCGTTATCGAAGTCACTCCATCGGGCATATAGGTGTTGGGAAAAAGTTTTTCCGCATTGAATATGGCGGTTCCCCTGACATCGAATCCCGTAAGGTCGGTTGCAGTCTTGAATGGATGGATAAGGGTAATATCGACCAGAAGCGACCCATGGCCCGATGCCGAGATATTGCCGAGCTGCAGGCAGTCCTTGCAGAAGAGATATTCAACGAAGGGCTGGACGTTGATGTGGAAGTCGGCTGAACGAAGCGGCTCAATATCAATCGCCGTATGGTCTTCATTCACGTGCAAAAGGAACATCCCCCATGATAGACGGTTGCCATGCCATTGGGCGGCCGCCGGAATGCCCTTTCTCGGCAAGCTAAGATCCTTATCCGAGGGCATGGTCGGCACACCGCCGCCGGAACAACCGATCGTAAATACGAGCAGGAGGCCAAACATCAACATACAGGTCAGTAGACCTTTTGGCATAATTCAAACCTCCATGCGAAGATGAAATAAGAAAGTCACCCGGTCGCTATATGGGAAACGAAGCTTTGAAGGTATCAGGGGATACATCCGTTTGGAGTATGTACATCCTGTATACTACGGATTATCGCCCCTGTCAAGGAACAATCCGCCTTTACCAGTCGGCCGGCGATACATATCTATCAAAATAGCGCCCGCAGCAGGCTTCCAATGCTATCACGATTTTCAAATCAGGCAGCAGGCAAGCCGCCTTGATTCCCCAGAACGAATAATTCATTTGCTGAGAGAGGTTCAACTCACTATCAAACCTGGCTACAACCCCAGTGGTATCCCCACCGAATACCTCGATACGGCAATCGCTTGTCCCCTCAGGCCCGCTATTGTCGATAATGATATCACCAAAACTTGAATATCCTACAGCCGGGTTGAAGACCGGGGCGTAGGACCCTCCCGGCGTACCGTCGTGGTTTATTTTGACCAACTGACCCAGGCAATCCAACCCTTGGCTGAATATATACAATCCATGGTTCCTGAAATCGATGGCCATATCGAAGACCCTTCCGTCGAGCGGTTCGATAAGATAGCCCAGGCACGGGTCTTCCTGGAAATCATCCGTAGCTATAAATACCTTGACTTCCCATTGGCTGTCAAGGACCCACAAGTTGCCGTCCCAGTCGAAACAAACGGCTTTCGGAAGGGACTCCATCGGTATTGATTGGACCGGATTGCCGTCTTTATCTATTACTGTTATTTGAACAGGGTTGAAAGGGGACCCATAAATATAAGCAATATTTTTATTCACCTTATCGAAATCGATGCTCAACAGCATAGGACCAAGCCCAGCAAACGTGTGGAAATTGCTGTTTATGATGCTTCCCCACGTATCGATTTCCACGAGCTTACCCTTGCTTGCAAGGAGCCAGTTGCCGTTTGGCGAGGGGCAGATGTCATAGCAGGAAGTATGGTCCACGGTTGGGTCTAATTTCAGATCGATTTGGTAAATATGCACACCCACCGATCCCGAACAATCGTAAGGCGCAGGGGGTTCAAAACCTGATGAACCAACCTGTATAACCAGTGGGGCGTCGAGTGTATCAGTTGCATCGGAGCTATCCGTGACCCGTAGATCGACATTAAAAGTCCCCATCTCCGTGAAAACGTGAGTGGCTAAGCCTTCCGTGGACGTGTAATCCGCCCATCCCGAACCGTCGTCAAAATTCCACTCCCATTTCATTATGAAGCCATCCGGGTCTTCGGAGTCACTTGTGAATGTAACTATTTTATTAATCATCGGTTCATCGCAGGTGGTTGCCCCTTGGGCTATTGGTGGGATATTCGCCCCGGATACGTCAATAGTAATTGGCGAGTTGTTTATATCCGATTCGCCGCCGTCATCAGTCACTTTGAGCCATACGAAATACACTCCGCCTACATTGAATTGGTGCACTGGATTAGGTTCAAATGAATCGCCCCAACTGTAATCGCCGTCAAAGTCCCAACTGTATTCTTCAATCGTGCCGTCGGGGTCATAGGATTTGTCCCCGGTGAATTTGACATAACCGCCGATTGAGGTGTGATTCGTATTAGCCGACGCTATGGAAACGGGGGGATCGTTGGGTGGCTTGCTTACCGTGACACATAATTTTTCATCGAGCGTATCCGTAAGCCCGTCATTGTCGGTCACCATTACATCGACACACTTCTCCCCAGGAGTGCTGTAGCTCGTGGATGTTATTGCATCGAAGGCGTCATCATAGGACCCATCTTCGTCAAGGTCCCATGCATAAGTTGAAATCTGGCCATCCGGGTCAAAACTTTCCGATGCGTCGAAGGTTATCAACTCGCCTGTCAGCGCAGATTCTTTATCGGCTGTTGCTTTGGCCACGGGCGGTTTTGGGCCGGTATAGGGTTTGACATTAACCGTGAAAATATTATACGCGATCAACTCCAGACCCGAGGGGTCTTGCCCGTTCAATCCGTCAACACATTTTAGCAGTATCGGGTAATCCCCTGGTGGAGCCCCCTTCTGGTTGGCTAAGTCAATTTGGTAATCATAACGGTAGCCAGCGACTTCTATGGGTTCCCCCAAATCAATACTCCCGTTGAATAAATCAGGGGATTCTATGGTCACTGTACTGGGGTTATTCTGCCAGTCGAAAAGATATACATCGAACTGCGCTTGGTTGCCCGGCGTTTCAAGGAGGTCGCCGGTTATAGTTGCTGATATCTCAAACGGTTCCCAGCAGTTGGGACTGGTCAACGGGTCGTCTGGGTTAACAAGGTCGGGGAATTCATACGACGCATCGATAGCTAAGTCAAACTGGAAAGTCTCGCCTACCGGCGGGAACTGCACGATGTATTGCCGCGAGTCCGATTTCCCTCCCTCAAAGCGTCGTTTATGCTGGTCGGCATCGTTTATTGTCCAATAAGCCCGGAAGGGATTTATATCCGAACCGGAGACATAAGGGCTGGTGTTCCAGAGCCTTGTGTATCCATCGGGGTTAAGGATTACCCCAGTCGCTACTTCCCCAGAGGGGAACGTGGTCTTAGGCTGGAAGATTCCGATTCCCCTGACATCGAAGCCGTCGAGGTTCGGGTCAGGAAACGGGTGTTTGATGATGCCATCGAATTGGGCGCTATCGGGCAGAACCCACGGGGCGAAATTGGCAATCACCAAGCAATCATTATTAGGGCAGAAAGGCGGAAACAAAAAATCCGTAACATCCGCATGCCATTGCGGCTGGCGCTTGAGAGTGACATCGGACGTCCAATTCGCCCTGTTAAGATTTATCTCATATATTCCCAAGCATATATGGTTGGAGGAATATACCGCACCATCCCGCCCACCTCCGGGAGGTGCAGCATCACCCGGGGTCTGCACATCAGTCGGGGGAATTGCAGGTGAACCCCCACCTGAGCAACCGCAGGCGAACAGGAAGGCAAATAGAATTGCATAAATAAACTGCGTGTTGCGGTATAACACAGCTAAAACCTCCAAAGCCTAATTACCCCTCACTCTATAAGATTATATAGTAATCTTCTTGGCTATTCAATAACAACACGACTTTTTGTCTACCTTCCCAACATTCAAGAGAAGCGGGGATACGAGGTCCAAACTCCTGCAGGGAGAAACTGTAGTCTATCACTCCTTAATAACCTGAACGCTATCATTTTTGATGCATTTTAAGCCATAATAAATCATCATTATCCAAAAACATGGGTAATTTCACATGAATATGCTTGCGGTCGTAAGCTAAAACTGTTACATTAACCGCGCACTATACAGGTGTATATGTCGGATGGCATCAGCGTTTGAAGAAGCATTGAAGCGGGAGCTTAACCCGGACCAGTTGGCGGCGGTGACGCACGATACCGGCCCACTCCTGGTTTTAGCGGGGGCGGGCAGCGGCAAAACGCGCGTCCTTGCGTACCGCCTTGCATACCTCCTTCATACCGGGAAATGCAGGCCCTACCAGGTCTTAGCTGTGACATTCACCAACAAGGCCGCAGAGGAGATGCGCACGCGAATCGCCGGCCTCGTCGGCCCCGATGCCGATAGTGTGCTGATTGGCACATTCCATCGTACCTGTGTCTTGTTCCTCCGGAAGTATGGGGAAGAAATCGAGGTGCCCCGAAGCTTCGAAATCCTCGATGACCACGGGTCGCTGATCCTCGTCAAGCGCGTAATGCGCCACCTCGATATCGACACCAAGAAAGAGGACCCGCGGTCATACCAGAATGCAATCTCCGGGGCCAAGGCGGCGTTGCTTAATCCCGAGCAACTTGAGGCGAAGGCATTCGACAGGTGGACTAAGAAGGTCGCGGCGGTTTATGAGAGATACCAGCGCGGCCTCAGCGCAGCAAAGGCCCTTGATTTCGACGACCTCATCATGCAGGCGGTGCTCCTCCTTGAGAATAAGGGCAGGGCGTTCGATGAGCTTACTACACGATTCAAATATATCTTGGTTGATGAATACCAGGATATCAATTATGCCCAGTACCGTTTCGTAAGCATCCTCGCCGCGAAGTGGGGCAACCTTGCGGTTGTCGGTGATGACGACCAGGCGATTTACGGGTTCCGTGGGGCAGATAGTTCGTTCATACTTAATTTCAAGGAAGATTTCCCCAACGCATCCGTTGTCAAACTTGAACGGAATTACCGCAGCAGCGGTAATATCCTGAAATGCGCCAACCAGGTTGTGAAATGCAACGATTCTCGCAGGGCCAAGGTGCTATGGACGGAATCGGAGGATGGCGAACCCATCATCCACTATATGGCCACCAACGAGGAAGATGAGGCGCATTTCTGCGCGTCAACCATTCAGGGGTTTGTCGACGCCGGGCTTGTGAAGTACACTGACTGCGCGGTGCTCTACAGGACAAACTCGCAGTCACGGTCCTTCGAGGAAGTGTTCTCGCTGCGGGAAATTCCCCACCAGATTATAGGCGGTATGCGGTTCTATGAACGCAAAGAGGTGAAGGATGTAATCTCATACCTTCAAGTAGTAAACAACCCATGGTCGGGTATAGCGTTGGAAAGGATTATCAACAACCCGACCCGTGGGATAGGCCCAAAGAGTTATGGGCATCTTGTGCAAATCCTTACCGAGCTGAATATGAATATCGTCGAGCTTGCTGAATCCAAAGAGGGGCTTGCGAACTTGGACAAATTCCGCGGCAAGCTTGAACCGTTTCTTCTTATGATGTGCGGTTTCCATGAAATGCGCGAGCAGATTCCGGTTTATGCGCTGACCGTCAAGGTCCTTGAGGAATCGGAATATATAAGGCGTCTCAAGGAGGCCGATTCCATCGAGGCTGAAAGCAGGTTGGAGAATATCCAGGAATTGCTGGGGGCAATCAAGCGTTACGATGAGACATATCCCACGGAAGGCTTGCCGGTATTTCTTGAGCAGGTGGCTCTTATAAGCGATGTTGACCGTCTTGAGATGGGGGATGATACGGTCAAATTGATGACCTGCCATTCGGCCAAAGGGCTTGAATTCGATATGATATTCCTCACCGGCTTGGAAGAGGGGCTGCTTCCGCATTCAAGGTCAATTCAGGATGCCCGGCAAATCGAAGAGGAACGCCGTCTTTGCTACGTGGCGCTCACAAGGGCGAAGAAACGTCTTTTCCTGACATGGTCTCTGAGGCGTTTAAGGGGGGGAGGATTTAACGATGCGATGCCCTCGCGGTTCCTGCGCGAGATGCCACCGGAAGTGTTGTTCTTCGAGTCGGGGAACCCGGACGATATTTTCGGCCACCTTGAGAGCACCGTTCAGAAGAGGGGCGGGCGTATGGAGAAAGTCGGGAGACTGGTTACAAGCTGGGGAGATGCGGATACTTTACGCAAGAAAATGCGCGCTGAATCGCCGCCGAGCGCATTCCGCAAGGGGGACCGTGTAATCCATGATAAATGGGGTAAGGGCGATGTGCATGATGTGCGCGATGTAGGGGGGGACCATTTCATCACGGTACGCTTCGACGACTTCGGTTCCCGGCTTCTTAGCGAGAACAAGGCTAACCTCAAGAAGATAGATATAGATAAAATTGGGGACGGGGGAACTCTTTAAGCGTTTTTCATATATAGGAGCGGAGATATTTACGAAAAAGTACCGCCGTCCCCAATCTTATCACCACCCCTTTGAAGACAAAGGGGTGCCACCCGGAAGAATGAAATTGTTGGGTATTTATTGTACAGAGTTATTGGGTATTAAATATACTGAGTCATTGTTAATATTTGCCGGGAAAAATATTCCAACTCTGAAAGCCTCATTATAAGCGGCTTCTGTGGTTTATAAGCTGCAAGGAGCTTTAATAAAAAGGGAATTATTGCGGTTTTAGGTCTTGAATATCTTGGGTTTTTGTGGTATAAACATAATCACATAGGGGGAGTTGTACGAAAAAGGCAAACCCGTCGCGAGGCGGGGGCGCAAAGCCGGAGGTCTCACTGAGACGGCTCGGCTGCCGAAACGACAAGGACGATTCCATTCGCTGAAGCTCGTCCCCGGCAGCCGGATGCCGGGGTAAGAACGAAGCGGATGGATTTTTTTTTGGGAGTAAGGATTTCATATAGAGTTGGCGAGTGCAGTTTGAAGGCAAGTTTCTTTGTATAGCGCGATTGATTGTGTCACGGTGGTTATGGGTGTATGGGAAGGGATTGGAAGGTTTGTGGGGGGATAGGGGATAGATTAGAGCGAGTCAGCAAATTCGGAGGTGGATTTATGAAGTTCTGGAGAAACGAAAAAGGACAGGGTCTTACCGAGTACGCATTGATCATCGCCCTGGTCGCCATTGTGGCGGTCGCAGCCCTTACCCTGTTGGGTGGGCAGATATCCGGTATCTTCGGCGATGTAAGCAACGAGCTCGGTGGTGCCTAATAACGGCACGCCTTAAGGAGCAACCGTGCTAATTTGCACATAGCCAATCGTTATCAGCCAGCAAACCCTTTGCCAGTATGGATGGTTGCCCAAGTTCAGAGAGAGGGGCCGACCTTAGGGACGGCCTCTCTCGCTATTTTCAGCCGAAATTGGTGACGGGCACGATTGGTTTTCACTGATAGGATACGGGGACAGTCCCCTTCCGGTGTTCAAATAATCCGTATCAACCCCCCCCAATTTTGGAATCCCTATATCAAGCCCTTTATAAAACTTAACATCTCTTAAACCCGCATCAGAGGCGGGTCAAAGAGGGTTCCCCCACCCCGATAATATATTTGAGGGAAAAAGAGATGATCAAGGTCACTAAATTCAGCGGCGTCGAGGTGGCTCTCAACGCTGAATTGATTGAGACTATTGAGGCCACCCCGGATACGGTTATTACGCTCACAAACGGCAAAAAGCTGATGGTGAAAGAGCCGGTGGACGAAATCGTTGAAAGGGTAATTGCGTATAAACGCCGGGTTCTTTGGAGAGTGGAAGGCGCCGCCGCCGAGGAGGAAGACGGAAGCCAAAGGGCTGTCATTGAATGAGGAGGTCAGTAATGCCGGAAGAAGAATTGAGAAACAAGCAACGGCCGGATAGCGCGGCATCCGATGAATCGGGGGACAGCGACAAGGCATCCAAACCTGCCGTCAAGAAAAAGCCCAAGATGATTTTTCTTATTGGCGGGGTGCTCCTGCTGGTCATAATCGGAGCGGGCGGATACTTGGTTTTTGCACGGTCAAGCAACGCCGCTACAAATGGAACTGCAGCAATCACGCAAGAGAACAAAAGTAGTGAAGCAAGCGCGACCGAAAAACCCGAAGCCGCACCAAAGAAATCGCGACGCACCGGTGGTGAGAAAGGTGCAATTTCGACAAATATCTTTTTCACCGATTTCCCTACATCGATCATAAATTTAGGGCCCTCCGAGGGATCCAATTATGTATATCTCAAATACGGGTTCAATTTGGAGTTGGACTCTGAAGAGGTCAAGGCGGAATTAAACAATAAAATGCCCAAAATCTCATCCGTCGTTGATACGCTCCTCACAGGGCGCAAATGGGACCAGATAGGTAACCAGCGCGGACGTCGCGCCCTCGAGAAGGAAATAGCGCTTGCGATTAACGATGAGCTTGAAACCGGCCAGGTAATAGGCTGTTATTTCACCACCTTCGTGGCCCAATAACATCTGCTTTCGATGTTTGCGCACATACACCGCTTCCAGCCTCCGGGAGCGGTTTTTTGTATATTCTTGGATTGATATTGCGCTGGTTCAGGCTTAGTATGCAAAGGGCTTAACGTTATCCTTGACTGTATTCATGGTGGGTGATAACGTAATTCAGGAATCTTTACGGCAATATCGGCCTTCACGATTGAAGGTGAAAGCCGATACATTATATTAGTGCCGGGATAGATGGATGAACCGGCTTGGACTGGCATGGCTGAAATCCTTTCACAACAGGAGATTGACGCCCTTTTAACGGCATTTGACGGCGGGCTTTCTCGTGAGTCGATTGGCGGAGAAGATGCGCAACCCACGCGTATTGTCAAGCCCTATGACTTCAGGCGGCCGGACAAATTCTCCAAGAACCAGGTTCGCACTATAAATATGATTATGGAGAGTTTCGGACGGTCGCTTGGCACTGCTTTGAGCGCGAAACTTCGCAGCCTTGTTTCGTTTCAGGTTGTTTCGATAGACCAGCTTACTTATGGCGAATTCCTGATGTCCATCTCCGACCCATCCGTTATCGGTATCTTTTCGATGGACCCCTTGGAAGGGCACGCGGTTTTTGAGATGACCACCCCTACGGCGTTCTATGTCCTTGAGAAGCTTTTGGGCAGCAAGGGCCCCGGTGCCATGGTCATACGTACATTGACCGAAATCGAGGAAGTACTCATAACCGGCATCATCTCCGATGCCTTAAGGGTTCTAAAACATGCTATGTCAAATGTCGTCTCGATAAGCCCTAAGCTGGAAACGCTTGAGAACAACCCCCAGTTCGTTCAAATAGTGCCGCCACAGGATATGGTCCTGCTCACATCGATTGAGATGAAGGTCGGTGATAACTCCGGGATGATAGGCATCTGCCTCCCTTATGTTGTGATAGAACCGATACTCTCAAGCCTTTCGGAGGAATTTTTCCTTACACAGGGATTGGCTGAAGGTGAAGAGATTATCGGGAAACATATGTTCGATACCCTTAATCGCGTGCAGGTCGACCTTATCGCTGAGCTTGGGCGTAACGATTTAGCCGTTGAACAGCTATTGAGCCTTGAGGCGGGGGACGTCATTGTGCTGCCGCAACGCACCACCGGCGAGGCTTCGCTTTATATTGACGGCATCGACAAGCCCAAGTTCAAAGGGCGTATAGGGAGGATGGAGAAGCATAAGGCTATCCAGATAACCTATGTCATCCCCCAGGAATACGAGGAAGAGAAGCTGATTGAGCTGTCCTCGGGGGCAGCGACATAAACTGAAAGGGCGAAGTGATGACACTTTCACAGGAAGATATCGACAAAATTATCGCGGGTGGAGCTTTTCCGGATGGTGATAGTAATGCCGAGGTTATCCGGTCAAAATTCCAAACCGCTTTCAAATCCAATATCGAAAATATCTTCGGCACGCTTACCGGGCAGGATTTAGAAGTTAATATCAAGGGAGAGGAAAGGACCACCGTTGCTGAATTCCCGGTCGTATTCCCAGGTGAGTGGTTGGGATACACGGGGGGTTTGGACATCGGTACGGCTATTACAACCGGTCACCTTTTGTCAATGGCGCTTGCGAGGAGTATTGCGGGACAAATAATGAGCCAGGAAACGCCCGCGGCCCTTGATGAAGCGCACATAGGGGCACTTAAGGAAGCCGCGAATAATCTTATTGGAGCCTGGGCCACGGGCCTTGGTGAAATGATATCCGTTGATGTAAAACCCGCCGGCGAAGTGGATATCCTCGAAGGCGAGGGGGCATCCTCCTTGGCCACGGCCGAAGGTATTGCAGGGGAAGAATTGACTGCTTGGCGTTATACCGTTTCAATTGGTGATGCCGAAGGGGAATATATCCTTATCCTCCCGGCGAAACACCTGAAGGAACTTACGATGATGCATCCCGAATATACTGCCGGTGCTCCGGCGCAACAGGAAAAACCGGCGGCTGCCACTGATGTGGCAGCGAAGAAAGAACCGCCGGCGAGTAAGGCAACCAAGCCGGAAATTGAAGTTGAGAAGGCTGTTTTCCAGCCATTCGAAGGGGAAGCCCCCGCGGGGGAACCGTCGCAGATCGAGCTCCTGCTTGATGTACCGCTTACCGTAAGCGTGGAACTGGGCCGTAAGCGGCTTTCCATAAAGGAAATCCTCGATATGGTTCCCGGAAGCCTCCTTGAATTGGACAAATTGGCGGGGGAACCCGTCGACCTTATGGTGAACGGAAAGCTCTTCGCCCGCGGTGAAGTTGTTGTTATCGACGAGAACTTCGGTGTGCGCATAGCGAATATTGTCTCCCCCAAGGAACGTCTCGAAAGGTTGAAGTAATCCCGATTAATATAAGGACCCCGCGTGCCACCGCTATTGCGGACCCCCGAGCATGGCGGTGTTCTCTTTCAGCACCTATAAATGTGTAGTTGCCGTCCTGACGCGTGATTGATTAACCTTGCCCCCTATCTGCCCATGCGCTAATATATGTGCATCGAAATGGCACGTTTGGTGGATACCCCCAAGGGGTTTGGTTTCATCTTGGCCGCGATGATTTTCCTTATCGTGCTGGCACTTCCCATCCGTGGTTATTGCCAAACCGGCCAGGCGGCATCGGGTGACGATAAAGGGGTCACAACACCAGCCGATTTCGGTGCCCTGGCTGATGAAAGCACGCTCGGCAAGGATATCCCCACCCGCGATGATTTCCTGGGACAACAGGATGAACAACTTCCTTCCATCGGGATTTTCAACATCGTCGTGAGCCTTGGCCTGGTGCTGCTTATCTTCTGGGTTATATTCCGGTTCGTGGTGCGCCCGATGATGCGCGGGGCTATATTGGGAAGGGGGGTTGATAATCTGCGTGTCATTGCATCGCTCCCCATTGCCCCGACAAAGAGCGTGCAGGTCGTGAAGTTAGTTGACAGGCTGCTCGTTATAGGTATCGCCGAGGGCGGGATGCGGCTTCTGAGCGAAATAACCGACCCCGGCGAAGTCAGCGAAATGCTCAAAATCCTCGATGAGAAAAATCCGGCCAAATATCACCCGTATAAAAAGGCGTTCGATACAATGCTTTCGCGCAAAGATGAAACCGGCTTCGAGGAGAGGCAGAAGACATTCAACACAACCCTCGGGCGGCTTAAGGAGGAGATAAAAACCCTTCGGGGAGACCGGTCAGATAAGGACTGATTATCCGAATCCCGACCGTACTTGTCCGCCGTAGCTTCAGCGAAGGTGGAAGGGAGCGGAATCAATTCTACGAATATCTTAGTTTGCAGGAATACTTATGGTTCAGGAACCCGATAACGAGAAAGTCTCTCAATGGTTGAAAGGGAATTTCCGGCAGGCTGTGCGGGAATATTTCGCCGACGAGCTGAACCGGCTCTGGTGTGATTTTGTTGGGGATGTACCCGAGCTGCAGAGAAAATGCGATGGGGGGGAAATGCTTCCCGATGCCGATCTCGCCATGGAGGTACACGAGCGTAAGCAAGCCGTCGAGAAGGTGCTCGCGTTCAAATCGATAGCCGATGAGTTTCTTACGCAGGAATTCGAGGCGATAGAGGATTATGTGGCCTGCCATGCGGATTACCTGAGGGGTCTTTTAGAGGACAAAATCGGCAGCGGCATAGGGCAATCAAGGGCGGAAATCGTGCTTCATTTGACGGATGAGATAAGCATCAACCCTGATGGCCCGCCCGCGCTGCTTGTAGCCCTTTACCTGGTCAAACAAGGGAAAAGGTTGAAAGTTTAGGTATGAAAGAAATAACAAACGATTTAATTACGGGCTTATTGTTGGGTGACCTTAAGCAGGCGGTCAGGTTGTTCTATGCCGATGAAATAACCGCCATATCGAGCGCCGAGGATGTGGACCCTCCCGGCATGGATGAGATAATAAACCAGATAAGCACCGGTATGGTCGGCTACGGCGGGGTCGAGATAACCGAGTACAAAACCGGCCTCGAACAAGCCCTCCAGGGCAAGCGCAGGGCCGAGAAATTCGTCGAGTATATGGCTGGTGAAATCGAGCGATGGGCCCTCGAGCATGCCGATTTCCTGCGGGAACTGATAAGGGGGCCACTTGCCGAAGAGGGGCTGGCCTTAGATGCGGACCGTGTACGGAAATTGGCTGAGCTTTTGGAGAAGAAACAGGATGCATTCCCGCCCATGCTTTTGGCAGCCTACGCTATGGGGCCGGGGTGGGACAAGATATTCGCGCAGCAATGATTTATTCGCAGGACGGAAACCTGTATCGCCGGTGGTGATAAATGAAACTGCAAAAAATGAGAAAATTGGTTCATAAACACCGGAAACTCATCGGCATATTTCTCTTCGCTTATCTCATACTCCCCATCATCTGCACCACCTTAGCTTATGCCCAGCCGATACCCGTGCCAACTGTCCAGTTCGGTGTCGGCGATGCAAAGAACCCCGAGGATGTCTCCGTCGCGCTGCAGATAGTCCTGCTCCTCACCCTCCTCACGCTCGCGCCGAGCATTTTGATAATGATGACATCCTTCACGAGGATAATCATCGTCCTCTCGCTGACCCGCTCTGCGCTTGGCACACAGCAGATGCCGCCCAACCAGGTGCTTATCGGCCTTGCCCTTTTCCTGACCTTTTTCGTTATGTCGCCGGTAATAAAGGACATCAATGACCAGGCCTTGAAGCCGTATCTTGATAAAAAAATAACATTCCAGGAAGGTTTGAAAAAAGCAGAGGTTCCGCTAAGGGAATTTCTCTTCAACCAGACTCGGAAAAAAGACCTTGCCCTTTTTGTCAATATTGCCAAGTTAGAGAGACCCGTGTCCAAGAAGGATGTCCCCACGTGGGTTCTCATACCGTCGTTCATCATCAGCGAATTGAAAACAGCGTTCCAGATGGGCTTCGTGATTTACATTCCATTTCTCATCATAGATATGGTCGTATCATCGACCCTTATGAGCATGGGCATGTTGATGTTGCCGCCGATTATCATCAGCCTGCCGTTCAAGATACTGCTGTTCATATTGGTCGATGGGTGGTACCTCATCACCCGTTCCATGGTTCTCTCGTTCAACTTCTGACGTAACCACTAAGACCTAAGACAACATATTTTTGAGTATGAAATTTAGTAAGAGACTATAGCAAAAAAACTTTCAAAGGACTTGGAATGGGCCCAGTGTGCAATTGGGGACAGCCCTGGGACTGTCCCAAAACGCAGAATGTAAATTTAAGCTACAACCTGAATAGGGTCCGTCCCAGGGCTGTCCCCTTTTGTTATAAGGATTTAAGCTTCGTATAACCGTTTTGCCGCATCAGTAGGGGCGAACCTATGTGTTCGCCCGAACCAGGGCAGACACACAGGTCTGCCCTTACAAGGGGATGTATTGTATTAGAGCTATCTTCTGTATCATAATTCCATCCGATGGAGACCAATATATTTTCGATAGAGAATATTATCCGGGAACTCGGCGAGGGGATATCCATCCTTGACGGCGGCGCGGGAACGGGCTGCTTCCCTTATGCCGATTTTCCCGGATGCCGCATCGTCGCGCTTGATGTGAAGCCGATGGCGGGCATCAAAGACCCGCCGAATGTTGAGCGGGTAGTCGGGGATTTGGAGAAATTGCCATTCGGCGAAAAATCATTCGACTTGGTAACACTCAACTATGTCCTGGAGCATACATTCTACCCGGATGAGGTCGTCTCGGAAATCGGGCGAGTGCTTAAGGCGGATGGGATTTTTTATTTATCTGTCCCGGATGCCGGCTCAATAGATGACAGGATGTTCCGGGTTGCCCACAAAGTGACCCATCCGTCGTCCTGGTTCAATCCCGACCCGGATTATCACAACCAGACTTTCACCGTTGAATCGCTGCGCGAGTTGCTTGGCAGGCATGATCTTTCAATCGTGCGCAGGTTGACATATCCCGGCGGATTCAATTGGATGCCGCGCGTGCTGCGTAATGCATTTCTCCGGTGCTGCCGTACTTTGGGCGTTAACCCAACGCGCCGGGGAAATATTATCGCCGTTGCGAAGCGGGGGGATTTTGCGGAGGAAGTCCATACACTTCGTTATGTCTGCTTTGAATGCGGTACACCGGTCGGGGAAATTACATTGGATGGTGTGTATTGGCGCTGCTCCCGCTGCGGCTCCATGAATTTGTTTTTCCCATTGGAGTAAATTGGGCGCACTGGGTACGCCGGTTTTCCAACCGGCATGCCGATTAGAAAATCGGCGTACCCAGTAAAAAAAAATATTTAACCTCTTCTGGGTTTATATCCAAAATAGATAATTGCTGCTATACCGAGGAGTATGAGATCTCTCACCAGCGCCCAGCCGTCAGCTTGAGTGCCGACTATCAAAGCCAACGGCCCGACATCAAGCCCGCAGCCGCAATCAATATCCATCCCGCGTGCGATTACCGTCGCTATGGCAACCATGAAAACAATATTGAGCCCTCCGATAATCATAGCCGCCGGACGTGTGAACCTGTTGAACACGAGGAGGATTCCGGCGACAAGCTCAACCCAAGGCATTGAAGCGGCCATGGGGCTGATAAGATACCCCGGCAACATCTTATATACATAAATTGCACGCCCGAAATTCCATGGCATAAGTATCTTGTCATAACTGGCTACTATAAAAAGCAAGCCGATGAGTATCCTGCAAAAATGATACGCCACAGTGAACCAGTTTATGCGGCTACGGGCAGGTGTTTGCCCGGCATCCGGTGCACGGGGAATCATTCATATTCCCCCTTCTCCACCGGCATGCCCATATTTTTCCATTCATCGAAGCCGCCGTGGTACAGGTAGATATCGGTGTAACCGACAATCTGGAGGTTCTCTGATAAGGATATTGACTGGTCACATGTTCCGCCCTCGCAATAAACGACAACCGGCGTGTCGAAGGAGATTTCATCCTGGTAATTCTTCAAATATTCGAGGAACTCGTTGAACGGCCAGGGGATAGCCCCCGGTATGTGTCCTGCGTCGTATTCCTTTACCACCCTTGCATCGATAAACCGGATTTCCCCGGTCTTGTTGAGTTCCATGAGCTGGGAATACTCAATCCATTTTATCCGCTTCCCTTCAGGGTTGTCTTCGCTCTCCTTGACGCGCGGCCATCCGGCGTGGGACCAATTGTCAATGAGGTCTACCCCCTTGTAAGCGTTATATTGCGTCGGATGAATTACCTCCCTTTCAGCTAATGCCGCGAGAATGGGTGTCCGCGCGATGTCGGTCCCAATACCCGCAAGCGATGCAATCAGGGCGATGATTACAGCGTATAGAATGTCTCTTTTCAGCGAAATATTCATCTTAAGCGAAAGCAGTATATTACCATAACGGTTAAGACAAAAACCGGCAAGGGGGGTTGTATGTATCGATGGAGTCAGGGATATTATGGAAAAAATGTACCCCACGAATCCCCAAAAATCTTACTGCTAAATCTTATAAAAAAACGTAACCCACAAATCCCCAAAAAAACGTAACCCACGAATCCCATTTCGTGGGTTACCATCCTCATTGAAAAATCAAAATCAACGCGTCGATTCGATAATCTCCCGCACTTCCGGATCGTGCTTCAGACGCGGGTTTTCAATACGTTCAGCCACCTTCCAACTCTTAAGCGGCATCCCGAATTCGGCGCATTTCTTGAGATACTTGATCGCCAGATCCCGAAGCCCTACGATCGTGTAGATGCAGAAAAGGCAGTATGTCGATTTACGCGTCTCGCGGTCAATCTCAACATTTTTACGGCACAATCCCTCAGCCTTCCTGAGGAGTTTTACGATTTCCCGTTTGTCGCGGCGTTTGTTGGCATAGCTTATCGCGAGGTTAAGGTAGGGGAACGGATATTCCGGGTCGTAGCGTAACGAGCGGTCGATGTACTCAATCGCCCTGTCGTACTTCCCCAAACGGTTCATCATATTAGCCAAGTTGTTCAGGGCGAGCGTGAAATCGGGCTTAAGGTCAACGGCCCGTTCGTATTCCTCAACGGCTTCCTCGTAATCATCCGTGAAGAGCAGAATGTTGCCCTTATTGAAATGGGCATCCGGGCTGTTTGGTTTGAGCTCGATGACGCGATTGAAGTCCGTAGATGCGCGGTCGAATTCACCCGCATCAAAGAAAATCGCGCCCCTGTTAAGGAAAAGTTGGGGGTTATCGGGGTTTATCTCAATGGCCTTGTCATAATCTTCGTAAGCCCCCTGAAAATCACGGTCACGGATTTTTATATTGCCTGATATCTGCCATAACTGGTCATTGTCAGGGTAAACCGAGAGGGCTTCATTAAGTATTGTCTTCTTCTCATACCCATCGAGGAAGCTGAGGAATTGCAGGTAGAGGTTTAACGGGACAGGACGGTTCAACCGGCGTATGGCCTCCGAGACTTTATCGCGGTTAAGGATGATTTCCCTTGTAAGTTTGGCGGCAAGCCTGTCGTCCTCGCCCGATTTGTAGTTGATGAAGAAATCAGCCCCTATGGCCCCGAGGTGGTGGGCCATGCTTGCCCGTGGACTGCGACCATCCTCGTCATGCGCTTCCGGGAAAAACTGGCTGATATCAACCTCGCTCTGTTCTTCTTTTACGAGGATGGTTACTTTGTCCGAGGCGGAGGCGATACCATATTCGAAAGTGACATTGGGCTTTAAATCGTCAAGCACAACGATAACCATCGCTGAATTGCGTATAGCCTGGACTATTTTATCCCGGGCATCGTCGTAGCCCCGGTAGGTTGAGGAGGTCACCATGCGGAAGCTGAACTTACCCTCCACAACCCGGGCTATCGCATCCAGGGGGTTGTTAAACTTCTCCTCGAGGTATGAGTGCGATACAAAACAAGGTACCGACTCCTCCGAGCCGTCCGTAATCGGCATCAGGGGGTCGTGCATAAGCCATCACCTATTAGCTTAGATACGCAAATTCACAACTAATTCTAAATTCTTAACGCAGCCCTTAAATATAAGCGGCTATAGAATTATACCTTAAAAAGCGGTTCGTTGTATTCGGTTTGTCTCAAATAACGCATTAGCCCGATTGCCAGGCGGTACGCCATTAACTATAATGAATTCAGGCCTTAAACATTATTAATATCTTGACGGGTGGGGCAGTTTTTATCTTAATAGGGGCATTAGTAATATTTTATTCGCTTGCAAATGGCCGGCAGGATTATACGCTATGAATTCAGTGGTCATAAAGACAAAAGGAAGAAGGCTGTTTACACTGAAACCGGTGATAATAAGGGTTCTGTGCATATCCGTGATATTCCTTCTCCTTGGGTTTTCCCCAAGCGAGAGCGTTTTTGCGACGGAATTCACTTTCCCGGAAGATGATGCATTCATGTCCGATTTGGCGAAGGAAATCGCTGCCGCGATGGAAGCGTTTCAGCCTCATATATCGACCCACGTGCTTTCGGCTGATGAAACCGGGGTTTTTATTAACGCCGGGGCGCGGGACCGGGCGCTAATCGGGATGCGTTTCAAAATAACCAACCCAAACAATAATATGACCACCATCATCCGGTTGGACCGTGTAGAGGATGATTTTTCGCATGGGGTTATCCTTTCGGGACCGATGCCCGATATCATGTACGGCGCCGAATACATCCCTGAGGAAGCATGGGTGCATTATATCCTCCCCTCAACGGAGCTGGAAGAAAAAGCCGACATTTTTCTCAGCTTGGCCTTTTCGGTTAAAACCGCGGGGGGGTGGGATGTTGCATCGGTGGGCAATGGTATATGGAATTACTCAGTCTCCGGCCAGACTCCACCGCCTCTTAAAACATTTACATGCGAGCTGTCTTTCACCGAGTATCTCCCCGGCGTACCAGCCGCGCCTTTTACGCTCACTGCACCGGGAGGGGAACATCTTGAGGGGGGCATCACATATTACGGCGATTGGGTGCCGATAAAGCCAAGTTCCGCAAGCGGGTCTGACAACGATGGCTGGTTCAATTATGAGGCCACCCTCCCGCAAGATGCCTTCGCAATTGAAGCCACGGATATTACCGGGGATGGTGCCGCCGAGATAATCGTAGCCTGTCATACATCTCTGCGGATTTACAGGCGGCAGGATGGATATCTTGAGCTCAGGTTTCTGCACCAGTTTACTCCCCTGAAATACGAGCCCATATCGTTTGGGGAATTGGGTTACTTGGGGCTTCTCAAACAGAGCAACGCATGGCGTTTCTACATCCGCGGCCCCCGGTATGAAGAAACAGCGGTGTGCGAGCTTAAAGAGGGGGTCTTCAATGATTTACCGGGTGCGCAGGCAGTACCGTTGGCTGTTGCAGGCGAGGGCAAACGCGTGATGTTGGCTCATCCCCCTGATACATATCATTGCTTCCAACCTGCCGGGATATCCGTGCTGACAGCCGCTGAGGGGATTACCATGTCTCTGCCGGGTGTTTTCACATTTATGGCGGTAGGTGATTTTGACGGTGTATCAGGTTATGAAACTGCGTATCTCGACAAAAATTCCGTCCCACACTTGATGGTTGGGGATGCGAATATCAATGGCGAATTTTCTTGGGGTGCGGGCTTATGGGGCTTCGATGTCGATGCAGATGGTCAGGATGAGCTTGTCACGACAGGGCGAAGGGCGAATTCCGACCACTTGGAATATTACAAATTCGATGGGGAAAGGTTTCTGCTTAACGATGTTTCCCCTGAGTTTGAGGGTTCCATCCTCGACGCCGCTTTTGCTGATTTTAACGGCGACGGCGACCCTGAGCCTGCGGTGCTTGTGGCTTTCGGCCGGGAAAGGCGTATTATTTTTTGAGCTTGGCGGGTTTGAGTAAATGAAATTTGCAGGGCCATTATTCTTTTTGATTATTATTGTGGTGTTTACAGCGAACACCTGGGGATTCCCATTACAGCGCGCGAAGGGTGGGGCAGTCTGCCTGTTGATGGATGAAGAGCCAAGCGTCGACCCGTTGGCAGCCAATTCCCCGACTGAATATGACCTGATCCGCGCGTGTTATATCACCCTGTTCGAGCTCGGGCCGGATAATACCCCGCAACGCTACCTGTGTCGAGATTTTAAAATCGACCTGTTGAATGCGGAATTGTACCTTACGTTGCATGATGCCGGTTTCTCAAACGGCAGGAAAATCACCGCCGGGGATTGCAAATTCACCATCGAACGGGCTGCAGCAAAGAGGGCTGACCTGCGTTACGCGCTCAGGGGTATCAAGGGGGTCGATGAATATGTCGAGCAAGCTTCCGGTGAAGTCGCGGGCCTTGTCGTCGTTTCGCCGACGGAGCTTATCATCCGGATGTATTCTTCCGAATCAACCGCCGATGTGCTCGAGGCATTATGCAATCCGGCCTTGGGTATATTATCGCGCGACCATTACCGGGTCGTCGGCAGGCAATATTTCAACGCCCCTGTTACGAGCGGGCCGTTTACATTTACCCGGAGCCGCGATGGTATAGTCCTCACGCCGCAACCTAACTTCCCGTTCGGCAGGCCGTGGCTCGATTCCATAACCATCAAGCATGGCGCCGGTGAGTCGGCTCATCTTGATTTTTCGGTAGGTGCGGCGGACCTGCTCGAAACGCCGCCGGAATATTACGAGCAATATAAGGAGGATATAACTTTCACCGGGCATATGGCTGAGAAGGGTGTCCTGCTGGAATATTTCATCCTGCTTGACCCGGCGATGTCCCCTCTCAACGAGGCCAAGGTGCGACGCGCCATCCGCTTGGCGATTGACGACACCGGATTGGCCGAGGTCACATTGGGTGGGGCTGCGCTGGATACTTACAGGGTGCCTGAGGATGCTTCCAGCATGGAGTATAGGGGACGGTTTGAGGCGGCGAAGGCGTCCTTGGCGGATTATGCCGGCATAGAGTCGCCGATCTATCTCGGCTATCCCTCCGATGACGGCCGGTCGGCTTTGATGGCGGAAAAAATCGCGTTGAATATCGAGCAGCTTGGGATTACCGTTATACCCAGCGCTATCGTTGACTTCGGCAAAACAGGCATGAAACGGGGCTGCGGCATGCTCCTGATGCCCGTGCCTTTCCTGAATACCGACGACCTTAGCCCGGAGTTAATCATCTCCCTCGCGAGAAGCTGGGGATTCGGCGGCGATGCGCTCGCGAACAAGGCATCGGCGGATGAAACCGCGGGCGGATGCTGCCTTCCGCTGCTGCGTCCGCAGAGGTTGATCGTCACTTCGAACAACTTCAACCCGCCGATACTCGGTCAACTGGGTGAGATTGATTTTTATCATTTGAGCCAGGGATAGTTGTAATGCTCAACCATGTGGGCTTACAACGGTGCAATTGATTATTAAGCGGCAATGACAAAATGACTTTTTTAAACCTTAAAAGACGCGTGGCTAATTGGGGACAGCCCGGGGACAGTCCTAAAACGCAAACCAGTCGTTCTGTGTTATAACGTGAATAGGGACTGTCCCAAGGGCTGTCCCTCATTTTGTTAGAATCTCTAAAAAATTATGCGCATAGGAATATTTCTGAAAATACTCATCCCCTTCCTGATTGCGCTCGGCATATCGAGCTACTTCTATGGCCATGCCGCGAACCAGGGTATCGAGGCGAGCTTCCAGGAACTTATCGACCAGCGGCTTGTCGGCATACGCGAGGGAGTGGGAAGCGAAATAAAAGACCTTATGGACCGCGGGGAATCGCAGCTTATCGGCCTTGCCAAGATCAGTGATTTCATAATAGGCCTCAAGAATCTCAAGAGCGGCAACTCCATTTTCAAAGTTGACCTGCAGCGCAAGGCGAAGGATGAACGCGATGTAACCGGGTTCGATGTGCTCATCTTCTTTGACTATTCCGGATGGATTGCCGCCAACAGCGCCGATATAGGGATGGAATACAGGCAGCCTGCCGATTCCTATGGCGAAGAGACAATGCGTCTTGTAAACAGGGCGCTCAAAGGTGAGGAAGTCGGCTCGCTGCGTTATCTCGATTTGAAAAACGAGAGTGTTATACTCAGCGAGAATTTTGTCCCCGTAAAATATAAAGACGAAATCGTCGGAGCCATCTGGGGGGGGCGTATTTTGGGGGAGGATTTTGTCCTTAAATTATCTAAGATTTCCGCATCGTCGCTTGAAATAGTTGCCGGTACCGGTAATGTTGTGCTGTCAACCCTTGAAGGGAAGGGGGGTATATCATCTGCGAATTATGTCAAGAGGGATATACCGTTAGGTGAGATTGTAAGCGGGTCGGATTTGAGCCTTAGGCTTTATGTGCCGAAAGCTTCGTTCAAGGCGACGGGGGCGCAGCTCAAGAAGCAGATATTCGGCTACGGCATTGTAACCGTCGTCGTGCTGGTGATTATCGCCGCGCTCATTGCGAGGAGCATTACAATACCCATCAGGCGCCTGACGAAAGCGGTCGAGGATTTAAGCCGCGGCAAACTCGAGGGGGAGATAACCGTACGAAGCGGTGATGAGATTGAGCAACTCGTCGAGGGGTTCAACCGTATGGCGCGGGACCTCGATGAAAATACCCGCAGGCTTCTGCACGCTGAGAAAATAGCGGCATGGCGTGAAGTAGCCCGCAGGCTGGCGCATGAAATCAAAAATCCGCTATCACCGATACAATTGTCCATACAAAGCCTCATGAAAAACTACGAACGAGGCGGGCAGGATTTCGGCGAGAGGCTCAAGCAGGACGGCGGGACTATTTTGGAGGAAGTTGACCGCCTGCGTAAATTGGCCGATGAATTCTCCGCATTCGCGAAGCTCCCCAAACCCATGATGGAAGAATCCGACCTCAATGAGCTGGTCGAGAATGTCGCGAGGATGCATAGCGACGAATCAGGCCGGATAAGATTAACAACCGATTTCGATAAGCACCTGCCTAAAATCAAGTTCGACCGCGAGCAGATGAAGCAGGTGCTTATAAACCTGATAAAGAACGCCTTTGAAGCTATCGAGGGCGAAGGACGGGTTAAAATCGGAACAAGATTCTATCCCAAGCGGAACCGGGTTGAGGTAATTGTGGAGGACACGGGAAGTGGCATGACCGAGGAAGAGATGAGGCAGGTTTTCAACCCGTATTTCACCACCAAGCGTGGTGGCACCGGTCTTGGGCTCGCGATAGCCCTGAGCATAGTCAATGACCATGGCGGAAGGATTTGGATTGAAAGCCGTAAGGGCGCAGGCACTACTTTTCACGTTGAGCTGAGGGCGGGATAATGGAAAAACATATTCTGATAATCGATGACGAGGAGAACATCCGCCGTACTCTTACAAGGGTTTTGCAGGATGAGGGCTATGTGGTTTTGGCGGCGGCTGATGGTAACGAGGGGCTTAAAATGGCCCAATCAGGGGATTACGACCTGTTATTGCTCGATGTATGGCTTCCGGGAATGGATGGGCTCGAAGTACTAAAGCGTTTGAAAAAAGTAAAACCGCTGCTGCCGGTCGTCATAATGAGCGGCCATGGTACTATCGAAACCGCTGTGAAAGCGACCAAGCTCGGCGCGTTTGATTTCCTGGAAAAACCATTAAGCCTTGATAAATTACTTATTATCACGCAGAACGCCCTTAAGCTGAAAAAACTGGAGAAGGAGAATATCGACCTTAAAGGGCAACTCGGTGAGCGCTACCAGCTTGTAGGCGCGAGCCGTGAAATCGAGGAGGTACGCGCCAAGATAGCGCAGGTCGCCCCCACCAACACGCGAGTGCTCATAAGGGGGGATAACGGTACCGGCAAAGAGGTCGTGGCGCGCGAAGTACACAAACAAAGCGAGCGTGCGGCAGGGCCGTTTATAAAGGTCAACTGCGCTGCTATCCCGCGCGAGCTTATCGAGAGCGAACTCTTCGGGCATGTCAAGGGCGCATTCACCGGCGCGGTGGAATCGGTGCCGGGTAAATTCGAACTCGCGGATGCCGGCACCATATTCCTCGATGAAATCGGCGATATGTCCCTCTCCGCCCAGGCGAAAGTCCTCAGGGTTATCGAGGAACAGGAATTCGATCGGGTGGGTGGAAGGCAGACAATAAAGGTTGATGTGCGCATATTAGCCGCGACAAACCAGGACCTTGAAAGGCTTATCAAACAAGGGGCATTCCGTTCCGACCTTTATTACAGGCTGAATGTTTTCCCCCTCTTTGTGCCGCCGCTCAGGGACCACATCGAGGATGTACGCCCATTGGCGGAGCATTTCATAAAGCTGCTCAGCTATGAGAACAACCGTCCCTCAAGGCATTTCACCCCCGGTGCGATCAAGGCGCTGGAAAATCACTATTGGCCGGGGAATATACGCGAGCTTCGCAACGCAGTCGAACGGCTTGTCATCGCAGGTAACCCCGATGAAATTACAGCCGAGGAAGTTGTCTTGGTATTAGGTGAAACCGTGCATATCTCCCGCGCGCCTGATGAGCTCCCGGTTGATTATGACAGCGATGATTTGAAAACCGCCCTTGAGAATTTCGAGCGTATGCTTATAGAGAGACGCATCAAGGCGTGCGATGGGAATATTTCACGTACCGCTGAAGAACTGGGGCTTGAGCGTAGCCACCTTTACAAGAAAATGAGGGCGCTGGGGATTGACAGGAAGAAGTAGTACCAATGACTGGGTACGCCGACTTTCGAGTCGGCATGCCGGTTTGAAAACCAGCGTCCCCAGTCACGCCCATTCTCGAAGACTCGAATGGGCGTGGCACACCTGTGTGCGTAACGGGAGGTGGGATGATTTACATAAACTTCTTCCCGACCGAATGCGCCTTCGCAATATAGTTTCCCAATGAATAATAGCCGCTGTCGCTCGCGCTGAATATGACGGGCTTGGCTTTGACGATGGTCGGTATGTTGTCTTCGCCAAGGATATCCTCATCGGCTTTAACATCCAATATTTCCCCGATAAACTGTGTATGCAACCCGATTTCAATTGTATGGATGAGCCTGCACTCGAGTATCAGCGGAAATTCCTTTATATATGGCGCATTGACAAGGTCACTCCTGACCGGTGTGAGGCCGGCCTTTGCGAATTTATCCGCATCCCTTCCGCTTGCAAGGCCGAAGTAGTCCGCTTCCGTTGCGTACTTCTCCGGAGTTATATTGACCGTGAAAGCTTTATTTTCCATCAGGTTTCCATAAGTGTACGTTGCTTTGCGCAGCGATACAGCCACCGCGGGCGGCTTCGAGCAGCAAATCCCGCCCCACGCCACCGCCATTGCATTCGGCCTGCCGTTTTTGTCGTATGTGCCGACTAAAAACACCGGGTTGGGATATACAATTGTTGCTGCGCCCAAAGATTTCTTCATATGTCTCTCCTTGATGCGACATCGATCCTCTCCCCGCAAGTGTAACACACTATTATATCCGTTGAAGCACAGCCGCCCTGGCCGCATGCGGGCCGGAAACCCGCGCTCCGGCACCGGACTTGGCCTGATACGATTTGCCGATTACGCTTGTGATATGCCATAATAACTGAGGATAATATATTAAATGGGTTGCCCTTGTTCACGAAATACTTGATATGCGTCGAGAGGCTCTTAGAGAAGGATAACGAATCCTGGGATTGCCTTATGCACCGCTATGCTCCTTTCCTCGAATCCGTCATAATAGAAGCCGGGCTGGATACCGATGAAGCAAAGGAATCGGTGCAAATCACATTGGCTTCCCTGTGGGAAGAGAATGGGAAAATCCTCAGGGATTATCAGGGCATATCACTGCTGCGCACCTATCTTGCCCGGATAGCCCACCGGGACGCCATGGATTTTTTACGCGGAAAAAAACGGGAAAAGCGTAAGGTTGAGCGCAAAAAAAACGCCTATATTGTCGAAGGCCAACAAGCGGGTATAGCACCTGTTGAGGAAAAGTTCGATCTCGGAGTGTTGCTTGATGAGTTGGATGCGAAAAGTAAATTGCTGGCGAAGCTCATTTATTATGACGGCCTTACCAGTGAGGAGATAGCGGCTGTTATGGGGACAAGGGCTTCGACCGTGGATGTATGGCATTTCCGTCTGAAGGAGAAGCTGCGCAAATTGGGTGATTCAGTTGATGGTTAAATTTGGGGACTGGCCTGATATAAAAGGCCTCGAAGTACGAACCAATGCAAATCAATTCAGGCCCGTCCCCAATTTAGCAATTTAACAAAAGTGGGAGGAAGAAGAGGTGATAGTGACAAGTGACTGATACCGAAGGGGCAACAGGGCATCCGTCCGATGAAACACTGGCCGCTTTCCTCGATTGCGAGCTTGATGCGGATGAACGCGAGCGGGTTCTTCAGCACTTGGCCGAATGCGATGCTTGCCGCGGCTTCGCGGCGGACTGGGCACGAGCTGTCGTGTCTGAGGCTACCGGGTTAAAGGGAGAAGTACTGGAGCGGGAGGGAAAGAAACCGGTGGCCAAGAAGGGGGAAAAGGGGTTCGAGCCCAAAGTGCTGCAATCCCGTGAAGAACCGGGGCAGAGCCGATTCTGCCCGGTATGCCGCAGGCGTGTCGCTGCGGAAGGGGAGTTCTGTAATCATTGCGGGGCAAGTGTATCCGAAACCCCCATAACCTGCGCTTGCGGCCAAAGGGTGTCGCCGTCGGATGTATTCTGCCGCCGATGCGGTGCGCCACTCAAGGCTGGGGCGGTGGTGCATACGGAGGACGAGGTCTTTCTCCGCTACGAGTACGGCACTCTCCTCGCGGGGATATTGTGTTTCATCATTTCGTTTTTCGCGCACCGGTTCTTCTGGCAATTCCTCATTGCGTTCGCCATATTTGAAGGGCTATATGTTTACTTCCGACTGAAGCGTGAAGTCATGCTCAAACTCATCGACGCCCTGCGTAGCGGCGACAAATCCAAGGAAGAGGAAGTCCTGGAAGGGTTGAGAAGGAAGTTTAAGGCGTGATAATATAGGCCTCCTGCAGGTCCGCTTGCTGACGCGCGCGGTTCGGAACCATGATAAATGTAGTGATTATCTCAGAACCGCGACCGTAAGGGAGCGGACATGTCTGTGATTCATATGTTCACAACCCATACCCCCCCGCCCCGATAAGCATATACAACTCCGCCGCCAAATCCTCGTTTAGCCCGGTTAGTATATCGTCGATACAGCACACCATCACGAACCCCGATGTCTCGGTATTCCTGTAAACACGCCATGCGAAGCCGTTCGTAAGTATCCCCACCTCAACCGACGCCGCCTCCATATAGCCCTTAAGCTGGCGCTCGTGCCGGCTTAGGTCCTCGTACAAATTTTTCGCCTCGACAATTGCGAATATCTCCCCGTGCGGATTGAACAGGACATAGTCAGCGACGAGGTTGTAATCCAATCGCAACTCGCGCGACACATTGCCCCCGCCGTATATATCCCAGCCAAGCGCGCGCAATAGCGGGTCGATGAATTCCTCGCGCGTCGAAGCCTCCGTGTATGACAGCAGCCCAAACGCCAATCCCTCGGTTATGAGCCGGTTCAGCTCCCCGTCGAAATCGATGATGTCCCCCTGGCGTTCGAATACTGTGGGTGTGGTTGCGATATCTTCCACCGTAAGCTGCCGCAGGTTCCTGCATCCCTTATCGTTGGTGCATCCGGCGAAATATGACTCGCCGTACGACTTCGTTATCTTCATCGGCGCGCCGCATCGCTCGCACGGCGGCTCCACCAAAGCTCCGGCCCTTGACCGAAGCATCGCCTCCAACTCGACCCGCGCCTTGTACTCGACATCTTCCCTGATTGCCGCAACATACTCCTCAATCGCCCCCGCTGTACGCACGAACGCCGATACGCGGTTGTCAGATGACTCCGCTGCGGCTTTGATTTTGGATTTCAACCGGTTGCGTATTGGGTCATTTACCGGGAAATTTATGTTCAATTCAGTCATCCGGTTCCTCTCAATGCCACATTTGTCCCGCAGGCTGATATTTTACATCAATATCGCAATTCCCACCTCCCTGCCTGAAGCAATGAAAAGGGAAACGGGGCATTTCAGCGATTGGGTGAAAGGGTGATATTGATTTAAACCGTTGTATCTGGTATGATTACTTTACAAAGATGTCGTGGGACGTATGAAGTTCTGCTTTGAAAGGAAAGAGCTTGTTGAGCTGTATTCCAAGGCTAAAGGAAAAGGGAAATATCCTGAATCCGCATACAAGGCATTTCTGAGAAGGGTTGAACTCATCAAGGCGGCGACGGATATACGTGATTTGAGGGCTCTAAAGGGGGTGCATTTTGAGAAAATCAGGAAGAGCCCGGGGATGTATTCAGTGCGATTGGATAATCAATATCGATTGGAGCTTTCATTTGAGCGAAATAACACTGGTGAAACAGTCGTTCGGATAATACGGATAAGTAAACACTACGGAGATTAAGCTGTGAAAAAAAAGCAAACCGCAAACCATAATAACTTGGAACCGGCTGAAACAGTGACTCCCGGCGATATCCTCAAAGAGGAGCTTGCGGCGAGGGGGTGGACTCAGAAGGTTTTCGCCGATATCATAGGCAAGCCCCTTCAATCGGTCAACGAGATTATCAGGGGCAAGAAGTCCATCACCCCCGAAACCGCCAAGCTCCTCGGCGCAGCTTTGGGGACTTCAGCGGAATTATGGCTGAACCTTGATGCCAACTACAGGTTGAAATCAACTCGGCTTGATGAAAGGGAGAGGGATGTATCAAGGAAGGCCCGTCTTTACGAGAAGTTCCCTATTCATGAACTGGTAAAGCGCAAATTGATTAAGCAGGGTAAATCGGTTGACGAGTTGGAGAAGAGCCTTGGCAGGTTATTTAAGGTTCGCGATGTCAATAAGATTGGGCAGGACAGAATTAGACAGGTTTTGGAAAAGGTGGAATCGAAGTGATTTGACCCTACAACCTTACTTGGGTTTTTATATAATGCACTGGTGGTCGTATGTTAGAGGAGACACCTAACGAAAATATTCGTTAGGTGGTCAGCGAAAATCAGCAAAGCAGGCGAGGAAATTGAATCGAAACAGCACTCTAACCCGGAGTTAAATGAGCCAATACAATAATTCAAATCCCTGACAAGCTGATTATACGAAAACCAAGTTCTTCGGTGCTTAAATAGACATATCCGCCATCGACATCCAATGCATCAACCCATGCTGGTAGCGTGAAATCCCACACTGCACGAGCCGTCTCTACCGGGTCGACATCCACGATGGTGAACCCATCACCATGCATACCGTAGAGAAATCCGTCTTCAAGTACCTGGGCAGCCATTCCCCTCCCGAGTTCGATGGTATGGTATAGCTCCGGGTACTGTGAAGATGTCATCTTGAAGACACCCAACCCATCTCCGGCCCAGGTGAAGGCATACCCATTCCCGGCAACGACTGTATCGCCATCCCCGGGGGCGTAGCAAACAAAGTGTACCGATTCGGGCGGGTCAACATCGTAGACCCATAACCCATCACAGCCTGGCTCAAAATAAGCGTATGTCACGTATGCATAACCATCACCTACAGCAATATCCGTGGGGTGAAACATCGCCATATCCGGCGGCCCTGCCGCCCCAACAATATGCGCCGAATCTACCGGGTTGATGTCTACAATTTGTATGATAGCATCCGGTCCCATAATATAAGCATAGTGTTCATCAACAGTAACATCCCTGCCACTTGCCAAGGTCAAATTGTTGACAATATTCGCGCTCTCCGGCGGGTCGACATCAATTATGCACATACCCTTCTCATGAACTGCATAAGCGTATCCCCCTTGTACATAAACGCTCCATAGCGGTTCAGGGGCAGGCAAAGTCATAATATATGACGCCAATTCCGGAGGAGATACTTTGAATATCTGAAGGCCATCGTAAGCATAATATGCATAACCGTTGTGGACGGCAAAATTGGTCGGGTCGCGAGGGGGCGTGTGGGCGGAATAAACAATCCTTGAAGATGAAGACGGGCTTATTTCCATCACTCTCAATCCCCACCACAGGCTGGCCATTAAGGCATAGCCATTAACAAAATCCATATGCCTGCATATCGCGTCTACATTCCGGGAATATACCATATCGGGTTGAGCGGGATTCGTAATATCGAATGCTCTGAAGATGTTATTTCTGTATGACTGCTCACCTTCGAATCCGGAAACATACAAATAAGTCCCGTTGACCGCAAGGCCATATACAGTCATGGCATCCATATCATAGACGCTATGCGGAGATGAGGGAGTACTTATATCCAGTACATGTACTCCGTAATAACCCCCCCAATACACAAATTGATTCTTTATTTCAAGGGCCATCACGTATTGATCAAGAGCAATCTCACCAACAACAAACGGCGCCTTTTTGTTTTTAATGTCGATTATCTTTAGATGATGGAGTAGTGGATTGTCATTGTAATTCAATGTATCAACCACCACGTAATCTCCCTCCACAGCTACACAGGAGGAGTGTTCTTCCATACCCAGGTCCAGCGATGACGCCAACCGGGGATGTCCCGGCACACTTACATCAACAATCTGCAAGCCCGTATCCCAAGCGACGATGTAGGCATAGGAGCCCTCGACAGCCATTGCCTGGAGGTTGTTGGTGATATCGATTTCCCCGATGATATGCGCGGATTGAGGAGCTGATTTGTTGATTACATAGAATCTGCCGTCCGCCATTGCGTATACATATCGGTCATCCACGTCAATATCACGGACTGCTTCCCCGGTTTCTACCCAATGCACCCAAACGGGATTTAACGGGTTGGAGATGTCATATATATGCACCCCGTTCGCACCCGCAGCAACATAAGCATAGTCACCCCAGACGCAAACATCCTCCGGCATGGCGTTAAGCCAGGGCGGGGTGACATCGGCGGGATGGCCATAATAATTCTGCAACCCCGTCACAACTCCCCCGGAGCAACCGGCAATAGATAGAGCAACAAGGAGCAAGGGAGGAAGCGTTTTGAACACAGAGAAGAACTTCATTCTGTCCTCCTATCGACTTGTGATATCTACGCGGAGCAACAATTCGTTTGCTGGATTATTTTAACTGAATCCAGTTTAATCGATTATGCGGTTCGGGTCAAGTGAGCAGCGTGGCGATTCCATCTTTGGGGCTTGGCTAAATTCACCCTTTAGGTGAAAGGGTGATATTGATTTAGAGCTTCAGGCCTGCTATAATAGCTGATGAGGGCATTGCAACAAATATGAAGTTCCACTTCGAAAGGAAAGAGCTGCTTGAGCTATATTCCAAGGCTGTAGGGAAAGGAAAATATCCTGAATCTGCGTATAAGGCATTTTTTAAAAGGATTGAGCTTATGAGAGCAGCGAAGGATATGCGCGATTTGCGGGCTATTAAGGGCGCCCATTTCGAGAAGATCAAGGAAAGACCTGGAATATACTCTATGCGGTTGGATGATCAATATAGGTTGGAACTCTCATTTGAGCGCGATAACGCGGGCGAGACGATTGCCCGGATAGAACGGATAAGCAAACACTACGGAGATTAGGCTATGAAAAAAAGGCGAACAACAAACCATAATAACTTAGAACCGGCTGAAGTAGTGACTCCCGGCGACATCCTCAAAGAGGAGCTTGCGGCGAGGGGCTGGACTCAGAAGGTTTTCGCCGAAATCATAGGCAAGCCCCTTCAATCGGTGAATGAAATCATCAGGGGCAAGAAGTCCATCACTCCCGAAACGGCCAAGCTCCTTGGCGCGGCTTTGGGAACATCAGCAGAGTTATGGCTGAACCTCGAAGCAAACTACAGGCTGAAATCAACCCGTATAACAGAAAGGGAGAGGGATGTCTCCCGCAAAGCCCGCCTCTACTCCAAATTCCCCATCAACGAATTGATAAAACGGGGTCTGATAAAGCAGGGCAAATCGGTTGACGAGCTGGAGAGGAGCCTTAGCAGGTTATTTAAGGTTCGCGATGTTAATAAGATTGGGCGGGGCAGAATTAGACGGGTTTTGGAAAAGGTAGTATTGAAGTGATATGACCCTACAACCTCACTTGGGTTTTTATATAATTCACTGGTTGTCATATGTTAGAAGAGGCACTTGATGAAAATATTCGTTGGCTGGTCAGGAAGAATCAGCCAAGTAGGCGAGGAAATTGAATGGAAACAGCGGTTTAACCCAGAGTTAAATGAGCCAATACAATAATTCAAATCCCTGACAAGCTGATTATATGCAATCCAAGCTCATCGGTGCTTAAATAGACATAGCCACCATCGACATCCAATGCATCAACCCATGCTGGTAGCGTGAAATCCCACACTGCTCGAGCTGATTCAACCGGGTCGACATCAATGATTGTGAAACCCTCGCCGTGCGTGCCGTAGAGATATCCATCATCCAATGCCCGGACAGCTATTCCCTTCTGGAGCTTGATGGAATGGTATAGCTGCGCGTCCTGTGAAGATTTCATTTTGATAACCCCCAACCCATCATCAGCCCAGGTAAAGGCATACCCATTCCCGGCAACAACTGTATTACCATTCCCGGGGGCGTGGCACGCAAAGTGTACCGATTCGGGCGGGTCAACATCGAAAACCCATAACCCCTCGCTGCCTGACTCAAAGTATGAGTATGTCACGTAAGCATAACCGTCACCTACAGCAATATCCGTGGGGTGAAACACCGTATTCGGCGACCCTGCAGCCCCGACGAGATGCGCCGAATCCACCGGGTTGATGTCAACTATCTGTACAATACGGCCCGACCCCATGATGTAGGCATAATCCCCATCAACAGTTATATCCATCCCGCTTACCGAAGCAAGCTCCTTGACAATATTCGCGCTCTCCGGCGGATCGACATCAATTATGCACATACCCCCATTATAAACTGCATAAGCGTACTCCCCCTGTATATATATGTCCCATAGCGGTCCAGGGGCAGTCAAAGTCATTATATAAGACGCCGATTCCGGAGGGGATACTTTGAATATCTGAAGGTCATCGATAGCATAATAGGCATAACCATTGTGGACGGCAAAATTCGTGGGCTCCCGAGGGGGTGTGTGGACGGAATAAACAATCCCCGAAGCTGATGACGGGTTTATGTCTATCACTTTCAACCCCCACCAACCGCCAGCCACAAAGGCATAACCTTTGGCAAAATCCATATGCCTGCATATTGCGTCGACATTCCGGGAATATACCATATTGGGTTGAGCGGGATTCGTAATATCGAAAGCCCTGAAATAAATGTTTTTATATGGCAGCTCACCTTCGAATCCGGAGACATACAAATAAGTCCCATTGACCGCAAGACCATATACTGTAATGGAATCCATATCATAGACGGTAAATGGTGATGAGGGGGAACTTACATCCACTACATGTACTCCGTAATACCCCCCCCAATACACAAAATGATTGTATATTTCAAGGGATTGCACATATTGATCAAAAGCAACGTCGCCAATAAGAACCGGCGCCTCTTTGTCTTTAATGTCGATTATTTTTATATGTTGAAATAGTGGATGTTCATTGTAATTCAATACTGCAACAACTGCGTAATCCCCTTGCACCGCTATACAGTTGGCATGATCTTCCATATTCAGCTCCAGGGATGACGCCAACGTGGGATGTTCCGGCACGCTTATATCGACAATCTGCAAGCCCGTATGCCAGGTTCCAATATAGGCATAGGAACCCTCGACAACCATTGCCTTAAGGTCGCCAGCGATCTCGATTTTTCCAATGATACGCGCGGATTGAGGGGTTGATCTGCTGATTACATAGAATCCGACCTCCCCCATCGCGTACACATAACGGTCATCCGCGTCAATATCAGCGACAGTATCCCCGGTTTCCACCCAACTTACCCATACCGGATTCGTGGGGTTGGAGATGTCATATATATGCACCCCGTTTGCGCCCGCAGCAACATACGCATAGTCACCCCAGACGCGGACATCTGCAGGCGTCACATTGAGCCAGGGCGGGGTGACATCGGCGGGGTGGCCGTAATAATTCTGCAACCCCGTCACAACTCCCCCGGAGCAACCGGCAATAAGCAGAGCAACAAGGAGCAAGGGAGGAAGCGTTTTGAACACAGAGAAGAGCTTCATTCTATCCTCCTATCGACTTGTCATATCTACGCGGAGCAACAATTCCTTAACTGGGTTATTCTAACTGAATCCAGTTTAATCGATTATGCGGATTGGGTCAATGGCATCATTGGTCTTTTGGTATGGGAATTGTGATCAGGTTCTCTACCTCCTCCTCACCAACGCCTGCACTGGCACTAACGAATATTTGCCGAACCGGATGCGTACATCGTCCACGCATTCGGCGAGGCGACGTTCGCGCGAGCGCGTGTCATAGTTGAACAGCGATAGCTGCTCGCCGTCGGGACAGAAGCGCTCGAGCTTCACGCCGAGGAGACGTACGCGTATCCGCCGCGTGTAAAGTGCGGAAAACATGGAGCGCACCGCGCGAAGGATATCCGCATCGTGGCTCGTAGGCTCGATGCTCCGCGAGCGCGTGTAGGTGCGGAAGTCGGAGTAGCGCAGCTTGAGCCCGACGCCGCCCGCGAGTATCCCCCGCTCCCTGAGCTGATGGCCAAGCAGCGAAACGAGATGCACGAGCGTCGAGTCGAGATATTCGCTGTCGGTCGTATCCTCGCCGAACGTGGTCTCGTGGCTCATCGATGTCGCCTCGCCCGGCTCGTGCACGCGGCTGTCGCATATCCCGCGCGCCCCGTCGAGTATCCCCGCGCCCCACTTGCCGAACATCTGCCCAAGAAACCTCTCGCCGAGCTCGCATAGCTGGCCGAGCCGATGTATCCCCATCTCCTCGAGACGCTGCCGCGTGACGTCGCCTATGCCGGGCAGCTTCCCAATCGCCAGCGCCCCCATGAATTCCGCCTCGCGCCCCGGCTCGATTTCGATAAGCCCGTCGGGTTTGGCTTCGCTCGCCGCCACCTTCGCTACGAGCTTGTTCGTCGCGAGCCCGATGGTGCACGGCAGGCCCGTCTCCGCGCGTATCGCCTCCTTGACCCGCCGCCCGATGCCCGCGAAGCTGGGGTAGATGCGCTCGGTGCCGGTGAAGTCGAGGTAGAATTCGTCGATGGACGCCGGCTGCACGACGGGCGCGTAGCGGTGCAGGATGCCGCGCACCTGGTTGGAATATTTCCCATAGAGGCCGTGGCTTCCGCCGATGAATATTGCGCGCGGGCAAAGCCTATACGCCTTCGCCGACGGCATCCCGCTATGCACGCCATAGACGCGGGTTTCATACGAGCATGCCGCTACGACGCCGCGTCCCTTGGGGTTGCCGCCCACGATGACCGGCTTGCCACGCAGTTTCGGGTCGCACAGACGTTCCACCTCGACGAAGAAGGCATCCATATCAACAAGCCCTATCCGCGATGCAAGCATCCCATAACCTCCGCGTGGCGCGCATCATCCCTCACTACGTTCGGGACACCCGCTGCGCGGGTGATAGATACGCGCTACCCAGCATTGCCCGACACCTCACTAATCGGAGGCGGGTACCGCACACCTCAGTGTGCGTTTTCAATTAAGCCAGCTTGCCCGTGCCACCCATCCCCCTCATTTTTTATGTGGGGCAGGCTTTCCAGCCTGCCATCCTCCAAAAATAGAGGGGATATAAGCATACTATACAAATGTTTAGCTGTCAATGGAGGATGCTCATTGTTGGATGCTGAGCAACAGATGGGCTAAGCATTTCTTAAAATCACCTCTCATTCATGCTATGAAATTTTTCATAAAAAATATTTTTTGCCGTTAGATGGTATCAAAATACTTATGAAAGGGTTTCCTTCGGGCCACCTGCAGTAAAGGCTCGAAAATCGGGAGGGGGAGTAATATTACCAAACATCATGTTTGGCTTGAAGTTGTTTAGCAGCCAATCGAATTTGGGTGTTATTTTTTTTCCTCACCTATGAGTGCTTTGGTTAAATAATATAAGGAGGCAAATATGTTCAGGAACGTCATTATTAGCGGAACTATAATTTTGCTTATAATTTCCGCCGCAAGCTGCTCCATGATGGATAAAAGTAGTCCGGCTTCCCCTAATTTAGAACCTCCCGGTGCTACTGATGCAGGGCGCGCAGCCGGCGCACAAGCCATTATGGGTCTCTGGCAGATCAGCATTGATAAGTACACCGGGGAGGGTGAGATTACCCAGCTTCGTACCGGTGATCAATTGCTGAACGTGCTCAGCTTCATGGAGCCGCCGCCGCTAAAGTCCCTAACCATTGATTGGAGCACTTTAGTGCTCGATCCGACGAACAATTATCTTGAGGTGGTTGTCAAATTCACACACCCGTTTCAGGAACCGGACAATGTGTTTATGGGATTCGATGTCAGGGGCATTGTTTTCGGCCCTGAGCTTCTGAATGTTGACGGTTATACCCCGGCTTTGTCGCCGCAATATTTTTCCGGATTCCCGTTCGGCTATATCGACGGGTTGCTCGGGGCACCTAATTCATGGGCTGGTTATAAAGGGAATATGTGGCCTTACAAATACTTCGGCAAAGGTATCGACCCCTATGAGAAGCTGACCGATTATTACTCCGTACCATCACACTTCGATGACCGCGGGCAATTCCCTGAGGGAGCAACCATCAGCCGCTTTTATCAGTTGGATTTCGGGCCTTTGCCTGGGAAATTCCTTATCTTCAATTACGCTGTCTTAGCTTCCTTTGATTGGCCGATCGGCATGCCGGTGTATGACCTGAACGATTTCTCCATCACAACTGCAAATGCCCCGGAGCCGTTCAACGTTACTGTTACGGTGTTGGATAACACTCTGTATTATAGCGATGGCGAAGGTGGCGGTATGATCAGCTTGGATGCCGAGGTCTTCGATTGGCAGGGAGCTGAAAGCGCTGGGGTTGTCGTTGGGTCATTCGATGGCTCGTCCATTCCTGAAACCCCTGCGGCCTCATCGGAGCCTGGAACCAGCCCTTACAGCACGATCTTTCATTTTGTCGCTGTGCCGGGCACACCCAAAGCCGTCGGGGAATTGAGAATGTATATTAAGGCTACGGATGCGAGTGTGACCTACGGGCAATACTGGCTCTTCGGCTTATTGCCAACCGGTAATGCTTACTATAACACGCTCGTATACAACATTTTCCCCATGACGGGATTAGTAGAGGTCTCGCCAAATGCACCGCCCATGTGGAACCCCGTCCTTTCGTTAGCCCCTGGTTACGGTACATTGTGCCGTGATGACAACACTTATGAGGATGCCTACAGTAGCTATGATTACACGACCCGTTGGGACTACACCGGGGGGGAACCCGTTGATCCCGACGGTGGGCTTATGACAAAGTGGTACTATATAAGTGTATCTCCAACGTCACAGGTTGGCTCTCCTGTTGGCTGGGCCCAATTCACGACGGTGGGATACCTTGAAATGACGTGGCAGTTTTATACCACTTTAGCTCCCGACAGGCTCTATCTATGGGTAAGGGCCGAGAATGAAATCGGTGAAACATCGTTCCCCGTAAGGTGGACCAATGACGGTGGTGAAATACAACTATGTCTGAATATTAAGGCGTGGGACAACTTCCCGCCTGGGCATTGGGAGGTCGGAGGCTATCTCGGCGGTTGTTTTGTTGGCGCATACATTAGCACTTCTGTCCCTTCTTCTGCGACGCAGGATTCATGGATTTACGACAATGAGCTTTGGACGCTTGGCGATACCGGTACGACTTCGGAGATTAGATTTGAGTTCTTCCGCTCCCCATACAGCTGGATTCTTGGCAATAATGAGCTTAGCTTGAGGGTTTCCAATGACGGCGTGATCACACCCATTAATGCTATTGCAACCTGGACCGGCACTTATCCTACCGGCGGACCCGAGGTCGTAATTTTACCCGCAGATATTGGTGGGTCTAATACTGTTGGCTCCAATAGGGCATTTGGATTTTATTTGGACGATCTCAGCACTGTCACCAGCGGTGTATTTTATGTGGATTACGTGGGTATATATGCTCATCCGTTGTAAGGAAGTTGTGCGCTGATACATTGGCGACAGAAATAAAAAGCCCCGGATCATCCGGGGTTTTTATCGCTTTCTGACATGTAGGGAAAATTATACCAATCGGGGGCAATTGTTCATGCGTTGGCTTTCCTATTGTTTCGGGACACCCATGTCCCGAAACCCTTGATCTCCTTCGCTTAGTTTCGGGTCAGGGTGACCCGAAACAACGGAGCCTCATTATATCAGATTTATTTCCCGGCAACGGGGGTTGCCGGGCCACATTTCATCTCCCCTGGGAGCGCGGATGTCCCCACCCGCATGCGGGTGAGGACATCCGCGCTCCCAGCAGAATCATTCGAGTTTGAACGTATCATCCCACGCCTTATCTGCGCTATAATAGCCCTCGTTGTAAAAGGACGAACCATGGGTGAGCGGAATATTCATTTTGATGAGTTGAGGCGTAAGAACGAATCCCGCGCTACAGCTATCGCGGTTGTCGGCGTGGGTTATGTCGGCCTGCCGTTGGCGTTATGCTTCGCCGAAGCCGGGTTCCCGGTGGTCGGCTACGATGTGAACGAGGCGGTTGTCGGCAATTTGAATTCGGGACGCAGCCATATATCGGATGTACCCGGCGACGCGGTGAAGCGGCAGATTGACGCAGGGCGGCTGCATTTCACAACGAACGCGGATGAGCTCGCGAGGGCTGATGCGATATTCGTATGCGTCCCCACGCCGTTCACCAAGAACAAGCAGCCCGACATCTCATACATCATCAGCGCGAGCGAGACCATCGCCGCGCATCTTCGTCCGGGGCAACTAATCGTCATCGAATCGACGACATATCCCGGCACGACCTACGAAGTTGTGCTGCCGATTTTGCGCAAGACCGGGCTGCGCGAGGGGGAGGATTATTTCATCGCGTTCAGTCCCGAGCGTGTTGACCCTGGCCGGTCGGATTACACCATCGCCAATACGCCCAAAGTCGTGGGCGGCGTTACACCGGCTTGCACGGAAATATGCTGCGACCTTTATGCAAAACTTGTCGGCGAAGCAAATGTCGTACCGGTATCCAGCCCCACCGTGGCCGAGATGGTCAAGCTCTTGGAGAATACATTCCGCAGCGTCAACATCGCCTTGATTTATGAATTGACATACCTTTGCAACCGCATGGGTATCGATATATGGGAAACGATCGAGGCGGCGAAAACAAAGCCGTTCGGCTATATGCCGTTCTACCCCGGCCCTGGTGTCGGCGGCCATTGCATACCGGTTGACCCGTATTATTTATATTGGAAGGCCAAGGAGTATGATTTCCACACGCGCTTCATCGAAGTTGCCGCCGAGACGAACCTGCGTATGCCCGAATGGGTTGCGCAACGTGTTCAGATGCTCCTCAACAAGAATGGGAAGACCGTGAAAGGGGCGAAAATACTTGCTCTCGGCGCTGCGTTCAAACCGAATATCAATGATGCGCGCAACTCGCCCGCGGTACGCATCATCGAACTTCTGACCCACGACGGTGCGCTCGTGGAATATGCCGACCCCTATGTTCCATCGATAACAATCGGCGGGGAGAGGCACGATTACCGCGCGATGCTCGCCGAGCCGATGCAACTTCGGGCCGTCGATGCCACAGCGGAGAGGGCGCGGAATGCCGACCTGGTGCTTTTGCTGGTTGACCATAAGGATTTTGACTACCGCATGCTCATCGAGAATTCAAAGTTGTTTTTCGATACGCGTAATATCATCAAGCATTTTCCGGACCTGAGGGGTAAAGTGGAATTGCTATGAACTCAATGTTCCTAAGCGACAGCGGGTTTCTTATCCTGTTGTTCTGCTTCTCGGTATCCTTGGTCGGCACGCCGATAGCGCGCGAACTGGCGCACCGTTTCGGGGTGCTCGACCGCCCTCGCGCAGGTGCCACCACGAAAGTGCACGCGAAACCGACGGCATATTTGGGCGGAGTTTTCGTGTTCGTCGCTTTAGCTGTGGGAATAATCGCGACCCTTAACGCCGTGGGAAATATCGGCGGCCAAGCGGAAATCAGAGCCGCCAACCTGCTGGCCAAGGTGAACCTGCCCCTTGTATTTATCGCGGTTGCATTTATATTCTTCGTCGGCCTTACCGACGATTTCCTCGGGTTGACCGAGAGACGCGCGGGTATGCATCCGGGAGTCAAGATGCTGCTTCTCGCGATAGGCGGCACTATCCTTTTCTTCGCGGGCGTCAAGGTGGGGTTCATGCCGTGGGACATTCTCAACTATCCCCTCACAATCTTCTGGATATTGGGCATCACGAACGCCGCCAATGTCATTGATAATATGAACGGCCTGTCATCGGGTTCGGGGATTGTCGCGGGTTTCTTCTATCTCATCTTGGGTTATTGGAACAGCGACCCCGTTACAATTGGCTTAGCGGTGACCCTTATCGGGACCATGCTCGGCTTCCTCCTGTACAACTACCCACGGGCATCCATCTTTCTCGGCGACAGCGGCTCGATGACGCTTGGCTTCTACCTTTCGCTGCTTGGCTTGTTGGCGGGGCGTCCAGAAGTTGTGCAGGGCCATGCGTTAACGGGAACATTGGCGCCCATATTCGTGCTGATGTTCTTCGTATTCGACACTTGGTTCGTCGCGCTAAGCCGTGGCAAGCGCAAGATCAATTTCTGGTGGGGCGGGCTTGATCACACATCGCATCGCCTAAACAATCTTGGTTTTTCAAAATCATTCGCGGTGGCTGTATGCTGGATATTCAGCATTCTCTTTGGATTTGTGGCCCTGGTTATTTATCAGACAATATGGTGGTTCGCCATACTTTTCGCGCTTGCCTCCTTCTTGGGAGCATTGCGATTCTGGGCCTGGCTGAATAAGGTGCCTATAGAAGAAGTGGATATAGGCTTGCTTGGAGCACCTAAGAAGTGACTATTCGAAAATGCATAGGTTTGGAGAAGTTTCGGTTATTTATTATATACTTTAGCTGCGGGTAGTATGGTTTGAATAGCACTAATAAGTCCGCTCCCTCACGGTCGCGGTTCGGATTCTGCCGTTATACCGAACCGCGCGTGATAGAAAGCGGACGGTTGAAAAATATAGAGATATGAAATAAAGTTTAACTTACTTATACAATCTTATTTTGCGGAGATGGAAAGGGTTTGCTGGATATAGCCCAGAAAATCGATTGGCGCGAAATTGAAGGGACGGCATCCAAGCTGCTCAGCCGGTTGGTGGGCTATGACACATCCAATCCGCCGGGGAATACATCCGAAGCTGCCAAGTTCCTTTATGAGACGCTCAATTCCGAAGGCATCTTCGCCACCCTGATTCCATCGCAGGGTGAAAAGCAAAACATTGTGGCACAGGTTGATGGTGCGGGTAAGCAGGAACCGTTGCTGCTTGCAGGGCCGTTGGATGTAGTCGGGGCTGACCCTTCGGGATGGAGCGAATTCAAGCCGTTCTCCGGATATGATGACGGGCGTTATATATGGGGGCGAGGTACAATCGCGGCGAAATCGCTCCTTGCTGCGCAGGTGATGGCCCTGCTGCTTATCAGGCGGTTAGGGGTGCCGCTGAGACGCCACCTGCGGTTTGCCGCTTATACGGACGGTTTCGGCGCTGGCGGGGGTGGGCTCGATTACCTCGTCGAGCATCATCTTCCGTTGATAAGCGCTGAGCATTGCATTGCATGGGGCTTCCCGCCTTCGGTTGAAATCGGCGGGAAAACGGTATTTTTTATCCACCGCGCCGTGAGCGACACGCTGTATCTGACAATGAGAGCTGAGGGTTGGGGCGGTGTGTGGGGAAGGGGAGATGCCGTACGACGCATGCAATTAGGCGTCGAGGCTATTGAAAAAGAGTTCGGGGCTGACCATGGTATTGACGGGAATACCGGTATGGTCTTTGAATCGATGCGCGGTGTGATTGATGACGAGCCTACAATAAAAGCCCTGGAAGGTTTGGAGACGACCTCTGCCGGCGTTTCCCCGGCCATTGGTATAGGTTTATTCCCAAAGGGATTTGTGGATTACGTGTCTTCACTATGCCGCACGAATATATCCGTGACGAGGCTCGATGCAGGTTCTGCGGGAAGTGTCGGGGCAAGGGTTGCAGAGGCTGATATTGCAATTCGCCCGTATCCCGGCATCGGACTTCAGGAATGCGGTTCGAGGGCAGTCGCGGCGTTGGAGAATCTCGGCCCCGATGCGCCATATATCGCGAGGGCTGAATTCATGCCGGGGAGCGTAACGGAACCCGATGGTGAGTTGTCCCGTGTATTGCTTGCGGCATGCCGTTCGGTATCTCCTGAGGCTGAGCTTGCGGAGGGTGTTACGCCATTCGCGCATGGTCTTAGGGCTTTAAGGCAATTGGGGATAAACGTATATGGTTTTCACCCCCTGGAGTTCCCGGATGGATTTGATGATGCCGCCAAGCGCGCGTTTGGTTGCGATGAAAGGGTAGCGAAATTCGCGTTAGGACGTATGGTGCGAGTGATGTTCGAGGCATGCGTAAGGTTCGCGTCCTGAGTGTAATAACCTTGCCCATAAACCGCATAGGCGGTAAAATACATGCACAAGCCGATGTAGCTCAGTTGGGAGAGCAATTGATTCGTAATCAATCGGTCAGGGGTTCGAGTCCCCTCATCGGCTTGATTTTTTGTCTAATGATTTTCGGGTAATTGTGGTTTTTTAATGGCAATTAATGAGGAACGAGAGAACAGTCCGGATATGTCGGCATCAAAACATCCAAAACCCGGAAGCGCAGGTCCAGGGGTGATGAACGCGGGTTCATCGCCGGGGCTTGAAAAGGGGGACATTAATCCCTCGGGTTATATCGCCGCGGACCGCGCGCTGCTGGACGAAGATAATAAACCATCCGCCTCGGCAGGGGAGCCTGCGGGGGATGTCCCGACCATGAGCGATGATGAAATCAAAACTGCGCGGGATGGATTCGCTGTTTATGAGCCACCGCCCATATCGGAAAGAGCCGGGCAGGATGAACCGGTGGATAAGTCGCGGCCTGATGACCGTAAGGCGAAGGAGTGGTCGGATATCGGTGATAAGCTGTTTGAGTTTTACGGGGATACATTGACGGGGCCGGCGAGATACATCGGCCCCATCGGCGGGGTATTGACCGGCGTTGCGGCGGCTCTTATTGTGCTCAGGCTTGCGATAGAGTCCTCTTACAAAGTAATTAACGGCTACGTTATGATTATCTCCTCGGGGGCTTTCATTATCGGCGTCTTTCTCCTGCTCTTCCATCTATTTCATCGGCTCAGTAACAGGAACAAGAGAGTGTTGCTTTCGCAAGAGAGGAGGCTCCGGATGGTTATCGGCACATGCAAATTCCTCGATGTCCGATTTCCAGGGAGGGGTATATTGTTAAAATGTAAATATTTCAAACACGTTCTATCCGATACCCCCGAATGTGTAGTGTGCGGGCATTATGATGCCGCTCCTGAAACCAAAGATGGCGGCAAGCCGCCAATTAAGCCTTCCGCGCATGTTGATGGGAATGATAGCGGGGAAGATGACAACGGCGCTGTTGTGGCCGCCCCGCTTTCGACGGCCAAACCGGTATCGAAGGAACGCCAATTGCTTATGGAAATGGATGCCCCCCAAATCGGCGGCGCTTCGGGCGGGGACCTTGATGAAGATAAAGGGAATGTGCCGAATTGGGGACGGGCTTGATTTAGGGATATCAGGCCCGTCCCCAATTTTGGCAAAACTATTTTCCCCACCATGCCTTTTCGCCGCCTACCTCTTTCAAATCTGCCGCGGTCCACAGGAACCCCCCCGGTTGTTCAATCCTGATGACACGCCCGTCGTCATCCATATAAGCAACCGCGAACGGGCCGTAAGGCTTGTAAATATCAGCGATTTGGGCCTTGGTTCCATAACTCCAGCTTTCGTTGTAGTAAGGGAAAAAGGTATCCGTATCCCCTTCAAATATCATTATCCTCACATCTTCAGGCGGGCGCCAGTCGTGATAATATTTGCGCGAGACCTCCCACCATCCCTGCGTTTCAGCGGGGCAATTCTTGAGGTCGGTTATGGTTATGTATGTCAGGAATTGATCGAGGTCGCGTATTTCCTCAGCTTTTTCCCCTAAGATTAACCAGAAGCTTCCGCTGAAGACCCAGACCTTTGCAGGTTTGCCGCAGTCCAGGTCAATGGCGGACAGGAGAAGGGCGGTAAAACCTGGCGTATCGGTTCCTGTGAAGAAAAAGAACCCGTCATCAGGGGCGTAGAATTCCCGGTCATGAATACCGGGGGTCGTTAGAGTCCCCATGCCCTTCGGGATACTTGCTCGTAAATTGACTTTCCCGCCGTTGCTTTCGAAGACGAACCTCATTTCAGGGGAAGCTGCTCCACCCATACCGGGGAAGTGCTCCTTTTCGCTGATATAAAGGTTGATAATTCCAGCCTTCCGATATTCATCGAATTCGACGCCGCTGCCGATGGTCATCGTGTCAAATTCAGACCTCAGGACTAATTCCTCTTCTAATTTGGGCCCGGCCTGGTCGGTGTAATAGCGGCTGACCAATCTCGCAGTACGGGAAATGCCTTGGGGTAATATGCCCTCGCTTCTGATTTCGGCCTCGTAGGTGAATTCGCCGCCATATGGCCAACTTAATTTTGCGGGATCCCTCAGGCCGATGTTCGGCAGGCTGAGGTCACGCGCTGCGCTCTCCTTTTGCTTTGCCGGTGTTGTAACTTCTTCTTTTGGGGCTTCCTTTTGCGCTCCCCACCAGGGATTGCCTTCTTCCGGGCTGGTTGAAATTGGATAGTAACCCATGGAGTCATTGCCATAACCCGCAGTTGAATGGTGTTGCCGGTTGGGGGTAACAGCGCCCCATCCGGCAAGTAATATGGCAATGCCGGAAATGAATAACAGGAAACCTGATAAAGCTGCTCCTTTATGATTATCGAGCCTTTTCATTTCCCACCTCCAATATGGCCTGGGAAATAAGGTCTTGCAGAAATATATGTAAGTAAAATCCAGGCCTGACTTCAACTATTCCCTTTTCCCCACCAGGCTTTTTCCTGGCCTTGTGCTTTTTTGAGGACAACAACAATCGGTTCGTTCTTACTGGTTTCCTCAATCCTGGTCAGCTTTCCATCAGGATCAATGTACGCGAAAAAAATGGATTCCGCGTCGTCGGGTTTATAAGGGTCATCATAGACGGCGTATGTTTTTATGTCACCCGACGGCGTCCAGTTGTCAAACGATTCCCGCCTTTCCGACCAGATTTGTTGTATGTTTTCATTGCATTTATCGAGCCTGCAAATACTTGCCCTGAAGAAACCGGGTGGTTCTTGATTTCCCGTGCCGGTTTGGGGCATATCAGGATTGATAATCCAAACCGTGGCGGTTTCGCCGTTCTCGATATCAAGGGCGGAAAGCATAAGTGCAGTAAGTCCCGGGGTTGCGCTTCCTCCGCAGAAGAAGAAGCCGTCGTCAGGAGCTTGTCTCTCGTAATGGGAATCCTTCACCCCCATCATCGGTGCGCCTTTGAAATCCTCGATAAATCTTCCGTCCCTTAGTTCCCCGCTGTATGAGAATAAAGTTTCGGGGATTTTGCCCTGCATGGGCATCGGTATTGCCCCTTGGAGTTTCATACCCACTGAAAACTCAATCGCGATAACTTTATGGCTCGCATTATATTCGGTGGAAAAGTCCATGGAGGCGTTCATTCGCATGCCCTGAAAGGACGACCCCATCAAAAGCTTGTCTTCCATTTTCCCACCGTTCGGGCGTGGTTCGTTTTCGGCTATAAGGGTTATCTTGCCTACGCCACCGGGTAATCCAACGAATACGGGCATGAGTTCGGCTTCGTATTCATAAGTCAGCGCCTCACCTTTGGGCCAGCCGATATCCGCCGGTTCTCTAAGACCGACATTCGGTAGGCTAAGGTCAAGCTCTGATTTTCCTTCTCCGGATGTGGCCGGGGGGTCGGCGGTTGCAGGAGGACCCGCGAATATTAAAACTGCAAGGACCAAGGCTACTAAGGCAGTTTTTATTATATCCTCCGGCACTGATTTATGGTTTAGCATCAATATTCCTTCCTATGTAACAAAACTAATATATCATAGCAAAGATGGTGAGATGAAAAAAAGCCGCTATGATGCGGCATATCATCGAGATTATCGGGCGGGCGGGATTTGAACCCGCGGCCCCCAGCCCCCCATGCTGGTACGCTACCGAGCTGCGCCACCGCCCGTGGTAACTTGAATATATACTGCTGCTTGTGTAATGTCAACCGGATATGAAAAGGGCTGCACAAAAAAAATGCCGAGGGGCGGAATTGAACCGTCGACACGCGGATTTTCAGTCCGCTGCTCTACCAACTGAGCTACCTCGGCATCAGGGGAATGGCGGGGGCGACGGGATTCGAACCCGCGAGCTCCGGCTTGACAGGCCGGCATCCTGGAACCGCTGGACGACGCCCCCGCGCTTTTAAAAGGTGCATCGGGCCAAAAAATCTACCACAAAAATGGCCCTACCACAATATCACTTCGTTTCGGGACAGGGGTGTCCCGAAACATCGAGAATCTGCTATTCATGCCCCCAAGGGGATTCGAACCCCTGTTACCGCCTTGAAAGAGCGATGTCCTGGGCCTCTAGACTATGGGGGCTTTTTTGTAGACTGCGCCTCGTTGGTACTACTAAAGAAGGTTGGGAAAAACTATCAAGGTTCAACATCTAATTCAGCCTTCTTTCTTTTGCAGACTGCGCCTTTTTTGTAAAATGCGCCTCGTTGGTGCTGCTAATTAATGTAACGCGCAACTCTCAATGTACAACCATTATTCAGCCTTATTTAATATCCTTAAATAAAAAAATAGGCGGTACAGGAATCGAACCTGCGACCAACGGATTAAAAGTCCGCTGCTCTACCGTCTGAGCTAACCGCCCCCGATTGGCAGGGAACAGAGAGTAAGCACAATCTTGTAAAATACCATGCAGGCCAATTGTTGTCAATCAATCGATTTTATGTTTTGCCTCCATTCGTAACACTCCCAACTTTACGTTACAATTACATCACTCCTCGAGGAGGTCAGATTCATGGCTCGTAAACTTTATATCGGCGGGGAGTGGTTGGCGACTAATGAAACCTTCGATGTAACGAACCCCTACGACGGCTCGCTGGTGGACAAGGTTCATCTTGCCGACTCGCAGACAATCGAAGCGGCTGTGAAATATTCCATCGATGGCTTCAAGCGTATGCGCGCGCTATCGTCAGCCGAGCGTATCCAGTTGCTTGAGAAGACCGTCAGCCTGTTGAAGGAGCGGCGAGAGGATTTCGCCATATCGTTATGCCTCGAGGCGGGGAAGTGCATTCGCGATGCGCGCGTCGAGGTGGACCGTACCGTGATGACCTTCGCGTTCGCCAAGGAAGAGGCGGGACGTATCGGCGGCGAATTTATCCCGCTCGATTTGAACAAGGCATCAAAAGGGCGTTTCGGGATAACGCGGCGGTTCCCCATCGGGCCGATCCTGGGTATCAGCCCGTTCAATTTCCCGCTCAATTTGGTCGCGCACAAAGTCGCACCGGCATTGGCGTGCGGGTCGTCGATGGTGCTCAAGCCCGCGACATATACTCCTATCACTGCGCTGAGATTGGCGGAGGTCATCGACGAAGCCGGATTCCCGCCCGGGGCGCTGAATGTCGTGGCGTGCCCGCGTAAAGCCGGCCAGGCGCTCGTCGAGGATGAACGGTTCGCGCTGCTTACGTTCACCGGTAGCCCCGATGCCGGTTGGAAAATGAAGGCCGACGCCGGGAAAAAGAAAGTGGTGCTGGAACTCGGCGGCGACGCTGCCTGCATCGTTGACGCCACCGCCGATATGGAGCAGGCAGCGCAACGATGCATCATCGGCGCATTCGCCCACGCGGGGCAGATATGTATCAGCATACAGCGGATTCTTTTGGAGAAGTCGATAGCGGATGAATTCACGGAGCGTCTCGTTGAGAAGGCGAGGGCGCTTAGGATGGGCGACCCGCGCGACGATGCCACCGAGTTGGGGCCGATGATTACCGAGTCGGCTGCGAAGCGCGCGGAGGAATGGGTGCGGGAAGCGGTTGATAAAGGCGCGAAGCTCATTCTTGGCGGCTTGCGCAAGGGTACCATGTTTCCGCCGACGATACTTAGCGGCGTACGGATGGATATGCACCTCGGATGCGATGAGGCGTTCGCGCCGATTGTGTGTTTATATAACTGGGAAACTTTTACCGATGCAATTAATATTGTCAACTCGTCGCGCTACGGCCTTCAGGCGGGGATATTCAGCCGCGATGCGGGCCGCATCACTCGCGCGTGGGAGGAAATCGAGGTCGGCGGAGTCGTCGCGGGGGATATACCGACATATCGTATCGACCACATGCCTTATGGCGGCGTCAAGGATTCCGGCCAGGGCCGCGAGGGCGTACGCTGGGCCATCCACGATATGACCGAGGAGCGATTGCTGGTCATGAACCCGCCGAGGGATTAGGATTCAAAGGGGTTTAGCGATATTATTTATGCCTTAATTGTATAACTTCAAAATATCACCCACATCCTCGAAGACTCGGCTGTGGGCGCCACCCAGGGTTGTTAATTCGAGCATATACTTCTTGCTTTTGATACAATGATGATGCTTAACAGGCCGGTTAGCGCAGATGGATTCCATCTGTGCTATTTTTATAGTTATGTGGAAGTTCTGTAAAAGGGAGCCGGGACTATGGGCGGTCATACTTCTGCCGCTGATATATTTCTACGGGGAGCTTACGGGCCTGTGCCGGTTCGCCGGGGTTGACCATACGAAGCTCAATATGCCGCTGAAATTCTTCGATGTGCTCGCGATGCGCCACGGGGAGCTTCCGCTGTGGAACCCGTACCTCTTCAACGGCGCGCCGCATTTGGCCGAGGGGGAGAGCGGCACGTTTTACCTGCTCAATATGATTGACCATCTGCCGGGCGATTTTTTCTACTGGTATGGGCTGAACATCATCCTGCATTTCATCATCATGGGCGTGACATGCTACGCGCTGCTTCGCTACAAGGGCGCGGGCACGTTCGCCGCGGCAATCTTCGCGATGCTGTTCCAGCTGACGCCATTCGCAATATATCATCTGACGGCCGTCGCGCTGTTCCAGGTTCTCGCGTGGCTGCCGCTGTTGGTGCTGCTCTTCGAGATGGTGCTCGACGGCCGCGCGCCGCTCAAGAACGGCTTCTGGGTGGTGGGGCTGACGTCGCAGCTTATATGCGCGGGTAGTCAGCAGATGCTGTTCCTTGGATTCATGGCGCTGGCGTTCCTCGGAATTGCGAGGGCGATAATTTCGCGCGATGGCCGAATGGCATTGCGCGGGTTGATATTTATTGTCGCCGCATCAATTGGCGGATTCCTTCTTGCAGCCCTCCAACTTATGCCATCACTTCAATTCAACGCGCTGAGCAACCGAGCTGTGGCAATGCCGCCGGAGTTTTATTCGCACGGAAGCTGGCTTAACTGGCAGCGTCTCGCGAGCCTCATATTGTTCCCGGCAGCCAATTTCAACGAACCGAACGAGGCGATAGGATTCGCGTCGTCGCAGATATACATCGGCCTGATACCATTGTTCCTGGTTATATACGCAATATACGACCGCGGGATAAGGAGGAAAGCATCCCCATATCTGTGGGCCTGCCTGCCGCTATTGATTCTCGCATTTGGATGGAACCTTGGGCTCTACCACATCCTCACGCAATTCCCGCCCTTCAGCTATTTCCGCTACCTCGGCCGCACATCGGTGCTTTTTATTTTGTTTCTCGCAGTACCGGCATCGCTCGCGTTGGGGAAAATTGTTGATCCGAAACTGAGGGAGAGGCGTACTGTTGTCAATTTATTTGCTTTGACCGTTCTGGCCACCGCTTTTCTGCTCGGAGTATTCCATTTGACCGGTCAACGGGTCTCATCACTCGCGGTTCTCTTGTTAGAGGTAAATGCTGTCATATTCCTTGCTTTCGTTGGGTTATCACTTATTCGGGGAAGAGATATAGTATATCCATCCTTAGTATTTACCATGCTTTTTATCATCAGTCTGACGGCGTTTACTGTTATTGCCCTGCTCGCGATATTCTTTTTAACGGGCCAGAAGGCGGCTCCCGTCATTATACCATTATTAATGATAAACGCTGTTCTGTTGATAACATTTATCGTGTTGTCTTTTATTCGAGCCCGTGATCTGGTTTATGCCACCTGCATATTTGTTATCCTGCAATTAGTCACCTTTTATCCGTTCACACGCATCATGTCCTTACCCAGGACCGATTTTGATAAATCCTTTGCTGCAATTGATACAATCGTAAGCGATGAAAGTATCGATTTAAAGCGCCTCATGGTTGGGACCGATGTATGGGTAGTTGATCCGGATGCATTGAGGCAGCTTAGTTTCGGAACCAGGGATTGGTTGGTTGATTCGATGGGGGGATGCGCATCGACTCTCAAACAGGTGGGATGTATCAATGTATATTTGCCCCTACATGAGAAGAAATGGAAGGATTTGATATACGACAGGCTATTCCTTAATTTAAGAAATTCCCCCACTGATATACGCCCGCATAGTATCAACGCATGCTGGTTGTTGGGGATTAATTATGTCCTTGTCAATTCACCTGAGCTTGGCTTGCCCAATTTCGAAAGGATGGAGGGTGATACGGAATATTCATTTCATAAAGGTGCCTATCTTTTTCACAACACAAAATCATACCAGCGATATTTCCTTACGAGGAATATTAGACGCTACCGCTATTATGATGAAAGACGTTTTCTCATGCTTTTGAATGAGCCGACACCTAAAGATGAATACGGTGTTGTCCTCCCGGATACCCAGGACCCGCCGCAGTTTGCCGACCGGTTCGAGCAGGTTGCGGGGGATGTGAGGATGGTTCGCCACGGGCTTAATTCATATGAACTCGAAGTTACATGCGATAAAGATTGCTACCTTATTGTGCGCGACGATTATTACCCCGGTTGGGAAGTCAGGGTTGATGACACACCATCAATGTTGTATTGCGCCGATTATATTAACCGTGCTGTATATATCCCGCAGGGGGTTCATCGCGTTGAATTTGCTTATCGACCTGCAAGTTTCAGGCAAGGGTTGTACATATCTGTAATAAGTATGTTGGTATATATATTTGTTGGTTTATGGATAAAGCGGGAACGGAATATATTGTAAGACCAATTCGAATTAATAGGAATTCTCTTTTTACATCACGATCACCCATATCCTCGAAGACTCGGCTATGGGCGGCACCCACCCATGCCCTCAGACACTGCGCATATGTTTTGCCCCACGCAGTAACTTCGCAAAACCGCGTCGCATTTTGCTGTAGTCGCTCAATACCGGTATATGATTCGAATACTTTGCACTGAGGTAGACATCGAGAGGCTCCAGCCTGCTTTGAAGGGGCAACGGCTGCGCTGCTGCCGCCGCGGCTATCTGGTCCGGTGTATGATAACCTTCATCGAGGATATTCTTACGCATCAAAATTGAGTCCAACTTATCGAGCAACTTGCGCCCGCGCTTTGTGATGAGCCTTCGCTTATAGCCATGCGGCCCGAGGGCCAACCAGTAACCCGCCTCGAATATCAGAAGGACTGCGATGATTGCCCCGCAGGTTACCGCCCACCATCGGGGATTGCCGAACATATTTTCCCACAGCCACTGCCGCCCTTCCTCTGTATCGGGCGCTTTTATGAATGTATAATAAAACCTCCCCCCTAACCTCAGCAGCCCATGCAATGCCCATTGAAGCTTGGGTTTGATATTTTTCCTGTAATATCCCCCCGGGTCGAATATGTATAATTCCTCGATGGTGTTGTTGGCTGCCAACACAAAGCTACCCGCACCCGCGACCCCCTTTTCATACCACGGCGTAGGTGGTGTGGGGTCGAATTCAACCCAGCCAACATAGGGGAAATAAACTTCCACCCATGCGTGTGCGTGACGCTGGCGCACTATAAAACCGCTCAGGGTCCAGTCGCCGGGGGCATAGCCGGTGACTACGCGGCATGGGATCCCTACGGAACGCGCCATCACATCGAGAGCGGAAGCGAAATATTCGCAGTGCCCGCGTTTTTCTTCCCATTTGACGAGGAAATAATAGACGGCGTCGTACTGGTCAGGTACAAACGTCGGCGGTTCGAGGGAATAGTTGTAATTGCTGCGGAGATATTCGATCAGCTTTTGCACCTGTTCATACTGCGATGGCGTATCGCGCACAATTTGCGAGGCTATGCGCTTGATCTCTTCAAACTGCGCGGGGTACTTATCCCAGGGGAGTTGCGTGTACTTGTCGAGAAATTCCTGGTCGGGAAAATCCTCCGGGCGGTATGTCTGCCGGGCCAGGATTTTGCCCGGGTTAACAAGCTTGTAGCTTTCGACGGTATATGTGTTGCCGGGTTTAAGCAAATCGTTGGTTCCGGCGTGGCGTATGTTGAATTCATCATCGATGGTCACTGTCGGCAACGGCAGTTCAAGGTTTGCGGCTTGATATGTCGAGAAGACGATGGTCGTACGGGGCATTCCTTCCTCTATTTTGTATTCCTGCCGGATGATATTTTTATCGAGGGTTTGGGGGTCGAGCGACAGTTTTTTCACAGTGTTGAGCTCTTTATAGAATAAGCCGGTACGCTGATCATCCAGGTAAATTGTGGGAGCTGTATCCACTTCGCTGGTCTGGGTCCAACTCCTGCCGTTGTAGAAATCGAACGCCCGCCCGCGATGATATGCTTCGAAGTTCGACTTGACCGTCATAACCGGTATGGGGTTGTCAAGGCTTGCAAGGCGTCCCTGGGCTATGTTGAACTCATTGCTGAAACCCGGATAAAGGGTACCTGTCCCGGCGCCCTGGTCAGGATGCCGCCCGGTGAAAACATCATCTTCCCGTCCTTGGAAACGGGTGTCCGCGAGCAATGTCCCGGCGAACGCTCTCTCAATGCCGCTATTCTTCCTCCCTGAGAAGTCGCGGTTTACTTGGAAAAACTGCATGCTGAAGATGATAAACGTCACCACGGCGAGGGCGGCACTTGCCTTCAATCCGCTTGATATATATGGCCACAGTTCGGCCCACGGTTTATGCGACAGCGGAGGGTCGCCCCCATAATCGGTGGGCCTGTATGTAAACCTGAGGAGGGTTTCGTTCGGATGTCTCCTCATGCGCGTGGTTTCTTTCAATTGGGATGTAAAAAGTGCGAAGCCGAATAATATCAAGTAGATGAACAGGCTTACGACATAACCGGCGGCAAAGCTTGGGAGCGAGGAGAAGAACATCAGGGTAAGGGTTATCATAAGCGGCACAAAAAAATCGCCGATTGAAAACAGCTTGTAGCTTTTCATCACCAGCAAAAGGCAGAGAAGCTGAGCGAGCATAGTGCCCCAAGTCGTGGGGTGGCGGTAAACCAGGTATATACAATACGCCGTTGCGATTAGACTGAGCACATCAAGCGCCTGGCCGATGTAGACATACCACCTGCGGGGGACGGTGTAGGAGAAGATATAGCCCAATACCATAAAAACCAAGAAGTAGAATTTGAGAATTGTGGTTTCAAAGACGAAGAATGTTGTGTTGATGGTGAGCGCACACAGGGCGAAATAAGCCGAATACACGAGGAAATTCGGTTTTCCACCTACCACGATGGTGGGGTTGAATTGCTCCTGAAATGTTTTTATGCGCACTGCCATTTAGAATATAAACCTTACAAATAATCTACTTCATTAACTTACCACCATTAATGACTAATTAAAAGGGATGCTGGGTTCATCAGGGGTTATGTCTCATTCCGGTTTGACGGTTACCCGGCGTCCGTCGATTTTAAGCCGTCCTGCAAAATGGAGTTTTATGGCTTCAGGATAAGCGATGTGTTCTTCCCTGAGGATTTTAGCGGCAAGCTCGTCGACCGTGCATCCCTCATCGACTGCTACGGGACGCTGCAGGATTATCGGCCCGGTATCGCATCCTTCGTCGACATAATGAACAGTGCACCCCGATATTTTTGCTCCGTAATCCCACGCTTGTTTTTGCCCGTCAAGGCCCGGGAACGATGGAAGCAGAGCCGGATGTATGTTCAGGCATCGGCCATGATATCTCCGCACGAACGCCTTGGAGAGAATGCGCATAAACCCCGCAAGACAGACCAGCTCTACACCTGTCTCATCGAGCGCATCGGCAACGGCCATATCGAATGCTTTCCTCGATTCGAAATCATCCCGCAAGACCACCCTGGTAGGTATCCCCGCTTGTTTTGCCCTTTCGAGGCCATAGGCGCCTGGGTTATCGCTTACCACCAAGGCTACCTTTGTATCAGGGATTCTGCCGTCATTACAGGCGTCGATGATGGCCTGCAGGTTTGTACCGCGGCCCGAAATCAGGACTCCTATCTTACGCATCGCGCCCTCCCAAGCGTATTATTCTCACAATACTCTCAATGACCTCTCCTTTGAAGACAAAGGGATCCCACCCGCAAATCATATTTTAGCACATTGCTGT
>Ga0315277_10000174_pt1 | contig 108338 bp, 115 predicted proteins | sample YL17G05_15_MG_FD_203695 | JGI IMG/M metagenome (GOLD analysis project Ga0315277, IMG submission 203695) | Sediment microbial communities from Yellowstone Lake, YNP, Wyoming, USA - YL17G05_15 | ecosystem: Environmental > Aquatic > Freshwater > Lake > Sediment | place: USA: Wyoming | collected...
ACCGCCGGACCGTCCTCATCCTCGACCACGCCAACCGCCGGCTCGACCGCCTCATCGCCGAGGTGGAGAAGGACCGTCGAATAACCAGAGAATATACCAAGCTTCTCCATCATCTCTGCCACAACCTGGTTATCGAGATGAGCAAGCTGAAGATCGAGGAGGAGACGCTGAAGACGAAGACACGGGTCATGGAGAAGGATTTTGAGTTCCTGGGAAAACGGGAGAAAGCCCTGGAAAAAGAAGTCTTCAAATGAGGATTGCCTTTGTCCTCCAGCTCGGCCGGCTGGAAAAAGAGAAGAGCGCTTGATGGACATCCACCAGTTCTCGACTTCGCTCAGCTACGGCGATGCTATCTCCGACGAGATGCTCGAAATCCAGAAGGTCCTGCGCGAGAAGGGACACAGCTCCGAGATCTTCACCCGTTTCTTTGATCCCCGGCTGGCCGGCCTGAGGCGCGATTATCGCGAGTACAAGAAGCTCAGTTCGCCCGCCAACGTCGTCATCTTCCATTTTTCCATCGGCTCCCCCGTCTCCAAGCTATTCTTCCGTGTCCCGGACCGGAAGATCATGATCTACCACAACATCACGCCCCACGAATTCTTTGTCGACTGGCACCGCATCCTGGCCCGGGAATGCTACAAGGGCCGGCTGGAGATCAAGCTGTTTGTGGACAAGGTCGACCTGGCGGTCGGCGATTCTGATTTCAACCGGCGGGAGCTCGAGGGGGCGGGATACCCTCGGACGGGCGTCCTCCCCATCCTGATGGACTTCTCCAAGTTCGACCGGCCGGGAGACCCGGTTACGCAGCGTCTTTTCGGGGACGGCAAGACGACCATCCTGTTCGTCGGCCGGGTCATCCCCAATAAGAAATTCGAGGATATCATCAAGGTTTTCCATCTCTACAAGAAGTACTTCAACCCCGACTCGCGGTTGATCCTGGCGGGAGATTACAGGGGCTTGGAGAGATACTACGCCTCTCTTCTCGACCTCGTCGACCGGCTGGGAGTCCGGGACGTGCATTTTTCCGGTCATGTCGACTTCAGGGAGCTCTTGGCCTTTTTCGACCTAGCCGACGTCTATCTCAGCCTCAGCGAGCACGAGGGGTTCGGGGTTCCCATCCTGGAGGCGTTCTACAGGAAAATTCCGGTCGTGGGGTTCGACGCCGGCGCGGTCGGAGAGACCATGAATGGGGGAGGGGTGCTCCTCCGGGAGAAGGACTTCTTGCGCACCGCCGCCCTCATCGATGTCCTGATTCGGAATATGGTTTTGCGTCAAGCCGTGATCCAGGGCCAGCTCAAAGCCCTGGAGAAATACAGCCGGGCGAATGTCAGCCGCGTCCTCCAGCAACACATCGAGGAGGTAGCCCGGAGATGAGGATCGACCAGCTCGTCCCCGCCTACCATCGGGGTGACGCCATCGGCGACGAAGCCACTCACCTGAAGCGCTTCTTCAGGTCGCAGGGGTTCGAATCGGCTATCTACCGGCTGAGCTGCGACCGTGAGCTGGAAAGTGAGTCGGAAGATTTTGCCGGCTTTCCCGAACCTTTGGCTTCGGACATCACGATCTTCCATTTCGCCCTGCCCTCGCCCCTGACTCCGGCCTTCCGGCGCCTCCGCTCGAAGAAAGTCGTCATCTACCACAACATCACCTCGCCCGAATTCTTTGCCGGCTACAGCGAGGAGATGGTCCGGATCGCCGGGCTGGGCCGGGAAGAGCTGCGCTCGCTGGCCGGGGATGTGGATATCGCCCTGGCCGACTCCGGCTTCAACGCGCGTGAGCTCGTCGAGTTCGGGTTCCGGGAATCCCATGTTTTTCCGCTCTACGTGGACTTGGCCAAGTACAAACAGCCGATGAATGCCTTCGTCCACAGGCTGTTTCGCGACGGCCGGACCAATATCCTGTTTGTCGGCCGGGTCGCTCCCAACAAGAAGATCGAGGACCTCATCAAGGTTACTTTTTACTACAAAAAATACATCTCTCCACTGGTGCGGCTGATCATCGTCGGGAAGACATCAGCCCTCCCGGCCTACTATCACGCCCTCGTCAAGCTCGCCGACGATTTCCTGCTCGCGTCCGAAGAGATCTGCTTCACCGGCCATCTCCCGGACGAGGAGATGTTTGCCGTCTACCGGGCGGCCGACGTCTTCCTCTCGCTGAGCGAGCACGAGGGCTTCTGTCTCCCCCTGGTGGAGAGCATGATCTTCGACCTGCCGATTATCGCCTACGATTCCACTGCCGTCCCCGATACCCTCGACGGGGCCGGGATCCTAATCCGGGACAAGCGGGCGGAGCGGGTCGCGGAGCTTCTGGATATCGTCACCCATGATCAAAACCTCAGAGAGAATATCATCCGCGGGCAGAAGGAGCGGCTGGAGAAGCTTCAGGCCCAAGGCCGGGAGCCGTTTCTCCTCCAGATGATCGCCCGGCTGAGGGAAACAAAGCCTTAGGTTGAACACCATGAAGATCGCTTTTGTCGTCCAGCGGTACGGCCCGGAAGTAATGGGCGGGTCCGAGCTCCACTGCCGGCTCATCGCCGAGCGGGTCGCCTCCGCCGGCCATGCTGTCACCGTTTATACGACCTGCGCCAAGGACTACACCACATGGGACAACGTCTATCGGCCGGGGACGGAGACCCTCCACGGCATCACGGTGCGCCGTTTTCGCGTAGCCAAGCCCCGAGACATGGCCTCGTTCAACGAGTATTCAGACTGGATTTTTTCCCACGAGCATACCGAGAAAGACGAGCTGGAGTGGCTGGACCGTCAGGGCCCGCTGACTCCGGACCTGCTTGATGCCCTGGATAAAGCCGAAGGTGAACACGAAGCCTTCATCTTTTTCACCTACCTCTATTACACGACCTACTGGGGGATGAAGGGGATCCGGGGCCGGAAAACGCTCGTGCCCACCGCCCATGATGAGCCCGCCCTCCGTCTCGGGGTTATGAAGGAGGTCTTTGCGGCGCCGGCGGCCTTCATGTTCAACACCGAGTCCGAGCGGAGGATGCTCGGCCGGTACTTCCCATTCGAGGGCAAGTATCAGGATATCGTGGGCGTCGGTGTCGAGATCCCGGAGCATCCGGACGCGGCCGGGCTTTGCTGCAAGTATAGCCTAGCGGCGCCGTTCATCCTGTACGCCGGCCGGATCGAGCCGGGCAAAGGATGCCGGGAGCTCGTTGATTATTTCCTCGAGTTCCTGCCCAGGAACCCGGACCTCACTCTTGTCCTCCTAGGGAATCTCCTGATGAGCCTGCCATCTCATCCCCAACTGCGATACCTCGGGTTCGTTCCCCCAGATGATAAGAACGCGGCCATGGCCGCAGCCGCCGTGACCGTGCATCCCTCTCACCTGGAGAGCCTGTGCATGGCGGCGCAGGAGTCCCTCGCCGTCCGAACCCCCATCCTTGTCCAGGAAGCCGCCGATCCACTCAAGGAACACTGCCTCCGGGGACAGTGCGGATTGTATTACTCTAACGGCCGGGAGTTTGCCGCGGCTCTCGACCTTCTGCTCGGAGATGCCCGTCTGAGAAAGATGCTGGGAGACAATGGGTATTCCTACGTCCAGAAGAATTACGCCTGGCCGAGGGTCCTCGGGAAATACGAACGCCTCTTCCAATTTCTGGCTCGCGATTCAATGGCCCCCTGAGCGGAGCGAAGACACTTCTCCAATTCAATCCTCACCTTCACTACAAAACTCGCGACGCCTGCAGAACGCGCCGTCGGTTTGACTTGGCGGATGATGTATGTTAAGGAATACAGGGTTCAAAGGGCCGAGAGATGTCTTTTATTAACTACGTCACCAAGCAGGTGGCCATCAAGGTTGTCTATTACGGCCCCGGGTTGAGCGGCAAGACGACCAACCTCCGCTACATCTATTTCAAGCTCGACCCCTCTTCGCGGGGCGACCTTGTCTGCCTGGAAACGGATACGGAAAGGACCTATTTCTTCGACCTGCTCCCGGTAAAAGCCGGTTTGATCGGCGACTACAAGGTCCACTTCCAATTAATGACCGTGCCCGGGCAGATTTTCTACGAAGCCTCCCGTAAGAACGTGCTGCGGGGAGCGGACGGAGTCGTTTTTGTAGCGGATTCCCAGATCCCGCTCCTCGACGCCAACCTGGAGAGCTTCGACAACCTGAGGCGGAACCTGCTCAGCCTCGACGTCGATATCAACGTCGTACCGCTTGTCTTCCAATATAACAAGCGCGACCTGGACGATCTCATCCCCGTAGAGACATTCAACCAGCTCCTCAACCCCCAAGGTCTGCCCTACGTGGAAGCCTCGGCGATCAACGGCGTCGGTGTGTTCGAAACTCTGAAAGAGGTGGCCAAGCTGACCGTCCCGGCCGTGAAGGAAAAGGTCCTGGGCATTAAGGTCGGTGCCGACGAGCTGGCGGCCGCGGAATCCCGGGCCCAGGAAGTCGTCAGAGAGGCCACCCAGAAAGACGTGGAAGTGGAGTTCGTCAGTCCCCAGGAGGAGGGGAACAGCCAGCTGAAAAAGATGAAGCTACGGACCCTCGACGACGTCGAACAGGAGCTGGACAGGCTGTCCCGGGAGTTCCTGGAAAGGCCGAAGAAGACAGAGCCCTCCTGAAATCCGGGACACCATATCAATTTCCGAATTATGAGCGGAGAAGTGGGGGAGTAGTTTCCTGAGAAAAAGCCGCCGGCGCGGCGTCTTCTTTTCTGAGGATGCTCGTCAAGACCGCCAGCGCCGCCCTTCTGGGAATCGAAGCCTACCTAGTCGAAGTCGAGGTCGACATCTCCACCGGCCTTCCCGGCTACATCACCGTGGGACTTCCGGACGCCGCCGTTCGAGAGAGCAAGGAGCGGGTGCGGGCGGCGTTGAAGAACTGCGGCTACGAAATGCCGTCGCGCAAGCTGACCGTCAACCTGGCTCCGGCCGACCGGCGGAAAGAGGGCTCGGCCTTCGACCTGCCGATCAGCCTCGGCCTGCTGGCCTTCCTGGGGGTCGTGCCCGTCGAAAGGCTCCAGGATTATTTGTTTATCGGCGAGCTGGCCATGGACGGCCGGCTCAAACCCGGGCGCGGCATCCTGCCGGCCGCACTCCTGGCCCAGAGGAAAGGTTACAGGGCGATCGTCATCCCCAAGGAGAACGAGAAGGAAGCTGCCCTCGTCGGCAGCCTGGATATCTACGGCCTCGAGAACCTCGTCCAGGTCGTCCAGCTGCTCAACGAGCCGGAGAACGTTGCTCCTTGCCGGTATCTGCTCTCAGAGATCCTCGGAGCGCCCTCCTATGATGGGGACTTCGCCGAGGTCAAAGGGCAGCAGCAGGTCAAGCGAGCCCTGGAGGTGGCGGCGGCCGGCGGCCACAACATCCTCCTGATTGGACCTCCGGGAGCCGGCAAGACCATGCTGGCCAAGCGCCTGCCATCCATCCTTCCGCCCATGGCCTTCGACGAAATCATCGAGGCCACCCAGGTCTATAGTGCCGCCGGCCTGCTCAAGGATAAGGGCGCGGTTTGCGCGAGGCCGTTCCGGTCGCCTCACCACACCATCACCGACGCCGGCCTCGTCGGCGGCGGCAACATCCCCCGTCCCGGCGAGGTCAGCCTGGCCCACAACGGCATCCTGTTCCTGGATGAGCTCCCCGAGTTCCGGCGCCGGGTGCTCGAGGACCTGCGGCAGCCGCTCGAGGACGGTTGGGTGACCGTCGCCCGCGCCGCCATCAGCGTGACTTACCCGGCTTCTTTCATGCTCGTGGCCGCTATGAACCCGTGTGATTGTGTTGCCCTGTTGCCATTATTTTGGAGGATGAGGGAAGGTAAGCGAGGTGGATGGTTACGTCTTCCTGGCCTATTATGATTTTATCGGTAATATTCTCAACGATCTTTAGTTTTTCCTCTTGGATAAGCTCCGGCCAGCGGGAGTAAAGGTCCTTGGCTTCACTGAATATCTGATCAGACGAGAGGTATTGAATCTTAAGAAAATCTATCTCACCCTGGATTTCAGGGATTTGAGCGTTTATCTGCTTGAGTCTTTCCTCTAGTGGCTTGTAGTGCCTGCCAAGGCCTTCCATGGGGATTTCATCGTTGATATAGGCTCGATATGTCTTTTCCATTTCTTGTTCGGTCTTGCGGCGCTCGTCGTTTAAGGATTTGAGCAGATTTTCCTTCTCTTTGATGACCTGATCGGCTTGGCTTAGGTAGTTGGTGATCTCGGTGGGTGAGAAGAAAAATGTCTTAAGCTGATGATGAAAGATGTCCTCTAGGTCCGAGGTTCCGATCTTATTCCGGCATTTGTAGCACGTATATTTCGGGGAATTCGAAGGGACGTACATTTTATAGCCGCAATTGCAGAAAACATGACCGGCGAAGAGTTGGACCGTTTTCCGGGTTGGCTTCTTATTATTCTTCTCCTGCTCATTGAGGATGGCGTTGCACTGGTCCCAGAGTTCTTCGGAGACTATAGGCTCCACTTTGGAGAAGACCCACTCTTCCTTGGGTTTGATGACTCTTTTCTGGTTTTTATCAGGAGGTCCCTTTGTCCAGTTCGCTCGGTGGAGCCCTTTGGCCGTCGTATCTCTTAACAGCCTTCCTACGGTGGTGTCTGAGAACTTTGAGCCGTTCCGGGTCCTGTAACCTGCCTCGTTCAAGAGCCGAGCAACGGTCTTTTTCCTTTTATGTTCAAGGAAAAGGTCATAGATGAGCTTCCTGATCGGTGCGTCCTTTGAGTCCGGCACCAGTTTTCTGTCCTTCCATTGATACCCGAAGGAAGCCTGTCCGCCTGTAGGCTTGCCGAGCTTTGCCCTGATCGGAACTGAGGCCGCCACCCGCTCAGAAATTTCTTCTCTTTCCCATTGGGCCATGGCCGCGATCATGGTGTAGAAGAGCCTTCCGGCAGGGGAGGAGGTGTCGATGGCCTCTTGAAGAGAGATCAAGTCGGCGTTGTACTGCCTGAAGATATCGGCGAAATCAAGAAGCTCTTTGGTATTCCGGGCGAGCCGGGCAAGCTTTGAAAAAATCAGGCCTGTGATATGGCCTGACTTGATATGTCCGAGCATCTTCTGGGTCTCGGGCAGATCCATGACAGATTTTCCGCTGACTGCTTCAAGATGATAGATCTCTTTGACTTGCCAACTCTTGGACTCCGCATAATACAGGGCTCTTTTTTCGTGGTGCTCCGGGCTTTCGCCTTTGGCCTGGTCTTCGGTCGAGACCCGAATCCAGATGCCGACAGGCTTGGATTTGTCCATGACACCCTATCTTAAATCTTTTGCCAAAAATATTAAATCACAAGAGCTTGAGAAACGCTATTAAATTAGAAGCCCTATGGAGAATGTTTTAAAAATATTTACAAAAGTGATGAGCTATGTGAGCTATGAGAGGCATGAGAAGAATGTGAACCATGATTATGCGTCGGGCCAGTCGGGGTACTACAAGCGGCCATGCCGAGTTTCAAAATGAGCCCGCTATTTTTATTTAAACCCTTTCTCTCAAAATTAAACAACCTGCTTTTTATAGAACCACTAAAATCACCGGAAGGCGTTTTGGATATAGAAAATCCTAAAAGTACAAATAGTGATAACAATCCCTTAAGAACAATTCTTACTATTTTCATCCCCCTTAAGCTCCTTTTAATAATCCTGCAACTACCAAGCCTTTCTAAGGAACTTCCTTACAGCGCCTGATATCCGCTAAAAAATATAATCGAGACATTCTTAATTGTCAAACACTTTTTTCGTGTTTGTAGCCGCGAAGTCTGATAATATAATGTTGCTGTTTTTGGATCAGGCTTCATTATCATATTTTGAAAAAATGGATATCGGGGGATCATGAATGGAGAAAATTAAGAAAAAAGTCTACGCGCTTGTCGAAGTTGTGTCGCACGAAGACCTTGTGACCCGCAAATTCGATGCTTTTGATATCTTCATCATCGTTTTGATTGTCCTAAATATCCTTGCTGTAATCCTTGAAACTGTTAAAAGCATTCATGATCTTTTTCCCCATCTCTTTAGATATTTTGAAACATTCTCAGTAATCGTATTCACAATTGAATATGCGTTGAGGGTTTGGACGTGCACGGTCAATGAAAAGTATAAAAATCCGATATCTGGAAGAATCAGATTCGTTTTGACTCCTCTTGCCTTGGTTGATTTATTAGCTTTTTTACCGTTCTATATTCCCATGGTCATTCCTTTTGATTTAAGGTTTCTAAGAGCCTTTAGATTATTGCGATTGATTCGGGTTTTAAAAATCGGCAGATACTCAGAAGCGGTTAAACTGTTTGGCCGTGTTTTAAATGCTAAAAAAGCCGAATTGTTCACCGCCATATTTGTCATTTTTGTGCTTTTAATTATTTCGTCCAGTTTGCTCTATTATGTCGAACACGAAGCACAGCCGGATAAGTTTAAGAACATTCCTGAAGCGATGTGGTGGGGAGTGGTGACCCTGACGACCGTAGGATATGGGGATATCTATCCGATCACGCCAGTTGGAAAATTCTTTGCATCGGTCATCAGTCTCTTGGGAATCGGCTTGTTTGCCATGCCTGCTGGTATCTTGAGCGCAGGATTTGTTGAAGAAATCAAAACAAAGAAAATGACACGGGATAAATGCCCTCGTTGTGGGGCAGACTTGGGCGAATAAAAAAGAAGAGATATGAAATAAAGGCCAAGACAGGACAATGAATAGGCAAAAGAGGAACCTGTAATGACGTTAAATCCAATTGAAGTAACAGGCATTTTCTTTTTCGGAAGCTTGATTCTCGCCTTTAGCTATTTGACGATAAACAAATTCATAAAAAATGCATTCAAGAAATATTGGAAAATCTTCGTCGTATTGATCTTGGCCAACATCGTTTTAAAGATTCCTTACAAATCAGACTTCTTTGACGGTTTGGAATACGAGGATTCCTATATCTATAAAGCTTCAGCCAGAGCAATTTATGAAGGAGAGTATGAGTTTTCTAAAATCAGCCCTTACTATCCGACTTCTTGTATTTATGGAAGTATAAAAGATTGTCGGATGTCGGCAATCTTCGTGACGAATTTCTTGGGATATCCATATCTCATCAATCTTGGCTATTGCCTTTTTGGCTATCAAATTAATATCTCCAATGTCGTTTCGCTAATATTTTCCGGGGTTTCTATTGCTCTTGTTTTTATAATCGCCCTTCTCATGATAGACCGGCTTTCATTTGCACTTATCTGTAGTTTCGTTTATATGACGATACCAATTTTCAACGTATTTGCCTCAACATCACTAACCGAACCTTTATCAAATGTCTACCTAGCCTTAGCACTGCTCCTTTATCTGGTCTATAGCTGTCAAAAACGGGAGAAAAAAGATTCGCTATTTAAAAATGTTTTGGGATTGTCTGCGATTGCCTTCACGATGATATTTTCGATTTTAGTGAAGACTACAAATATTTCTTTGGTTTTTTGTCTGCCGATTGCCGGATTGATTTCCTTGGTGGCCGAGAAGAAGATTAAAGACAGAAATCAGAGAAACAAGCTCTTAATATTCCTCCCCGTCATCTTTATTGTCTTTCTATTCAGCGCCCTGGTGCTGAAATTTCAGACTGCGGTTGAAATCAATAAGGGCGACATTGGCCTAAATCCCTTCTCGTTTTCTTTTTTTAAAATGCTGGCCCCCATATTCGCAAAATCTTTTTTTAATTTCAACTGGTACCTATTTTACTCAGCATTATTCATTATCGGAGTATATTTTGGATTGAGAAAGAAAAACGGAATATTTCCAATTGTAATTTTCTTCTTTTATTTTATCCTTCATACATCCCATTACCGAAGCTATTATTTTACCAGAGGCGTTCATGTTACTATCGATGAGGCCCTGCGGTACATGACCAGTCTTGTTTCGGTTTATTCATTAATTGTTGGCTTAGGGATTTATCGCTTATGGCAATGGCTCAAAGCGCTCGGACGCAGTGGGGTAAACGTCCATGTCAGGAACTCAATCTCCATTGCGTCAGCAATTCTCATTTTAGGAGTTTCTATAATTTTCACACTAAAGTGCCGCGCCTATTCTGTCGAAGACGAGTACAATGGTCGAATTGCGCCAGTGCTGAAGAGCTTGGAATATTTAAAAAACAAGGATGATGTATTAATCACTTCCGAGCATATCCTATTCCAAATCTATGGAAGGGCTGATTTAAAACTTATAGATTTCTATTCCATTGATAACCAGATACCTGAAGATGAAGTCGATAGTCTTATTCGTTCAGCCAATGTATATTATCTTGAGCCCATGGATCGGGGTGGCGTTGATGAAGAACGATACAAGCAGCAATATCGATATATAGATTCAAAGAGAAAAGAACATGTCATTTCAGGTAATAATTATCAATTATTTAAATTATTGAAAGAGTAAAAAGGAAAATGGAATCAATATGCGCTGCTAAGGGCAAGTACGATGATAGAGGGAAATAAGATCGTTATTAAGATCGATTTGGCCATATACGCTAGGATCGCCGCTTTGAAAACATGCTATGTATTTCAGGACAAGTGTCATACGAGCCTGGAGCCGGAATCGGAATCGATCTTTAAAGTAACCCTGACTCCTAAAAAGGGATCTCTTAGCCTTCCAGAAATCGAAAAAGAATTCATGGACGAGCTGATAGATCAACAAATTAGAGTAGAAAACGACAAGCTATTTTCCAACATCAGAAAAATGATTGTTGAACAAGCATTTAAGCCTATAAGCTTTGCGGAATTGAAAACCAAGATTAGAAAATGATGATAAAAGGGCGAGCTTATACGATTTTTCCGTACCGATTTATGCGGCTTGGGAAGGATATTCTATTGGTGAACGAGGCCGGAGAATTTATCTTTATGTCCGAAAACGACTTTGTCAAATTACGGACTTATCAACTCGATATCAAAGACGAAATCTTTCTGAATCTGGAAATTAAGCATATTGTTGCTGATACAGATCCGACTCTTCCGATCTATCTTTTGGCTACCAAGTACAGAACGAAAAAGAGTTTTTTAAATGATTTCACAGCCTTGCACATATTCATCATCACCTTATGCTGCAATCAAAAATGCAAGTATTGCCAGGCGAACAGCGAGGACGAAGCGCGAACCGACTATGATATGAACACAGGGACAGCCAAGAAATGCGTTGATATGGTTTTTAAGTCTCCTTCACCGGCTATAAAGATTGAATTTCAAGGCGGCGAGCCGTTTCTCAATTTTGAAACCGTCAAATTTGTTGTCCAATACGCCAATCAACTTAACGGGGCATATCAAAAGAATCTTGAATTCGTAATCTGTGCCAATCTGTTAGGGCTGAATGAGGAAATGCTGAATTACCTCGAGGAACATAAGATATGGGTTTCAACTTCTCTGGATGGGCCGAGAAACTTGCATGATGCCAATAGAATAACGAGAAAAGGAACCGGGACGTACGACATAGTAAGAAAAAATATCCAACTGGCTCAAGACAAGCTCGGGAATGATCGAGTTTCCGCACTAATGGTCACCACTAGGGATAACGTCGATAAACTGAATGACGTCGTTGACGAATACATCGAACAAAGATTCAATTCTATCTTTATCCGAACCATACATCCTTTCGGAAGAGCAGCAAAAGAAAAACTCGGCTATGACGTGGAAACCTTTATCAAGAATTACAAAAAGACCTTGGATTATATAATCAGACTTAACCTTGATGGAGTGGCATTTTCTGAGCAATATGCCACGATCATTCTAAAGAAGATATTAACTCCATTCGCAACCACTTTCGTTGATCTTCAATCTCCGGCTGGAACTGGAATCAGCTGCGCGGTTTATGGGTACAACGGCGATGTCTTTGTATCTGATGAAGCAAGAATGCTCTCTAAAATGGGCGACAACCGGTTTTTAATGGGAAACGTCCATAAAAATAGCTATCAAGAAATATTTAATGGAAAGGTTATCCGGGAAACCATAGAGAATTCGTGCGTTGAGACTATGCCCCTCTGTTCGGAATGCGCTTTTCAGATGTATTGCGGCGCTGACCCCGTACGAAACTACAGCGTCCAGGGTGATCTCATGGGACACCGGCCCACTTCCGAATTCCATCAAATCAATTATCTGATCATCCGTCATTTAATGGAACTTATTAAACAAAACGACGCAGACATAATGAACGTCTTTTGGTCATGGATCACAAACCGGTCGATTGAAGAGATTAAGAGATCAGAAAGAGGATAATAGCTTGCGGCAGCTAAAAGGAATCCCTCTGAATTCTAGAGCTAGAATTATAGGGAAAATATCCAAAAATCCCGCTAAAACAAGAGAAACGAAGAACTGTATTCTTGCAACCGTATCAATTGAAAAGAGGCTTAGAGGATTTAAGGCGGTCTTATGCTCAACCGCAATCGAAGAAGCAAAAACTATTCGGCTCAAAATCCCGATTATTCATAGCGTTGAGAATATCGAAGCCTTAAGCGAGGGCGATATTGTCTCCCTTGATATGATGACCGGAGACATTATTGTTGTTTACGAAAGAAACTCCATTCACAACTCAGTTCTTGCTTCAACTGACTGTAATTGCCGCTGTATCATGTGTCCCCAAGCCTTGGCTGCGAATTCGAAAGAGAACCTTAAGAACAATATTGAAATCATTCGAATGATGGATAAGCGGACGCCGGCATTGGGAATTACGGGCGGAGAGCCTTTGATTTTAGGAGACGGCTTAATAAAGCTTCTAAAGCAATGCAAAAAGCAATTGCCCGAGACTCAAATTCAGATTCTGACAAACGGGATATTATTAAAAGAAAATGATTATGTCAGAAGTATAGCCCGGCTGAGGCTGAGAAACCTGGTCTTTTGCATTCCGCTATATGCCGATACAGACACAGAACATGATTTCATTATGCAGCGGAAAGGTGCTTTCGAAGACACAATCCAGGGGCTATATAATTTAGCGACAAACAGGCAGCTTGTTGAGATTCGTATTGTTGTCATGTCTCTTAACTCCAAGAGACTTCCTAAAATCGCAGAATTCATCTACCACAATCTTCCTTTTGCTATTCATGTTGCTTTTATGGGTATGGAAGTTGAAGGAATGGCAAGGAAAAATATAGAAAAATTGTGGGTTAGTCCTAAGGCGTATTCGCCATATTTAAGAGACGCTGTTTTTTATCTTTTTCAAAGAAATGTGAATGTGTCCATTTACAACGAGCAGCTATGCTTGCTACCGAAAGATATATGGAACTTTACGTATAAATCGATATCGGAATGGAAAAATATATATTTAGAGGATTGCTTAGAATGCAGCGAGAAGAGTAGATGCGGCGGCTTTTTTGCCGCTCCCTATGGAGACCACAAAGCGCAGATTCATCCGCTTTAATCAAGGTGCATATCGCAAATCAAATCGAGAAAAACGCTTGACTTTTGGCCCTGATTAACCTATCGTTTTTCCAAGGGGTAAGCGATGAAAGCTATAAAAAAGATCGGTTATGGGCTCTTGTCTTTGGTCACTCTCTTTTTCTACACCGTATCGAACGGTTTTCCAAAAAGCGGGATAATCAATTCGATAAAAGAGAAAGTAACGAAAATTCAGAAAGACGATTCAGGTGCAGGCGAGAGTCTAATCTTGGAACAGTCGAGTGCTTCATATGCGGATGAGTTTGCAAGCCATACCTCGCATAGATCGCATAGCTCACACCGTTCGCATGCTTCGCACCGGTCAGGGACGACTGGCACGGTCAGAACCGCACCCGCCAAAAAGACGACTCCGGCCACGACTGCTGCATACGCGAATCCCTATGCCCAATCTCTCACCGTGGCTGATGTAGAGAAAATTACAGGGATCTCTGGGATTCGTTGTGAGATGGAGCCGTTGACGCTTCATTTTTATCTTGAGGATGGCAGGGAAATACTAAGAGTTCAATTTAGGGGAAAGATATATTTTGATTACCAAAAGGCCGAAAGCAAATATAGCCCGATAAGTGGCGTCGGCGAGGCCGCACTTGTTGGGACTTTGCAGCTGCCTATCCAGCTGCTTTTCGTAAAGGGAAAAGACTGTATCGATATTACAACGTTCCCTGAGGAAGGGCTCAAATTGTTCTTATCTTTGGATCAGTTGAAAGCCGTAGCAAGCTACATTTTATCCCGCATGTAGGGCTTATAGAAATCGCAATCGACTCATCGCATCACTTATAATATGGCGAAAGGCAAGGTCAGGGCACTTCCGCTATTTATTGTCCTCTTGAATCTCGTAGCCTGCATAGCTCCAGTCGGCGAGGATTTGGCCTCAGAGAGAGTCTCGCTTACGAGCCCGAGATTAGAAATTCATGTAATCAACGTAGGTCAAGGGGACTGTTTTTTTATAATCTCACCCTCTGGCAAGAGAATTCTTATCGACGCTGGGAACAATGGAAAAGGAGTGGGCTGTGTGCTCCCGTTTCTTGGCAGTCTTAACATAACTTCCCTGGATTATGTAGTGGCCTCCCATTATCATTCAGACCATATCGGGGGAATTGATGAGGTCGTAAACGGACTAGGAGGAAGCTCTCATATCAACAGTACGGCCTATGATAGGGGAGGAAGCTATGGATCAAAAACTTATACCGACTATACAGAGGCGGTAGGAGATAAAAGAGCAACCATATCAGCGGGTCAGTCTATTGACCTGGCTGACGGAGTCAAGATAGAGTGCATTGCCTCGAACGGAAACATTCATAGCGGTCGCGTGTATGGTGGAATTGATGAGAATGCATTGTCGGTCGTTTTAGTCTTAAAGCTTCGGAGTTTCGAGATGTATTTTGGAGGAGACAGCAATTCTGCAATTGAACCCTTCCTAGCTTCCTATGCCGGCGATGTCGACGTTTATAAAGTCAGTCATCACGGCAGCGCCACGAGCTCGACCCAAGAGCTTCTTGATTATTTAAAACCAGAAGTCTCTATTATTCCCGTTGGGGATGGCAATACCTATGGACATCCTCATTCTGAGACGGTTTTAAGATTAGTAGCTATGAACAGTTATATCTATCAGACAGAAACAGGATCGGCTCCGCCGCCTGTTGGAGAAGGCGAGGTTGCCAATGGGAATTTCTTAATAATTACCGATGGCGATTCTTATACAATCTCTGGTTCATCGCTCGTCAGCAGAACAAGGCTAACGGATTCAAACCAAACCTTTGCTTATTTGATAGGTGAGCACTTGAGGCAATGGCCTTTCGTTTTCCTTATATCCAAGAATTAAGGCGAGTGGAAGCCAAACATCCTAAGGTCCTGGCATCCTTGGGGCCGAAGAGGAAAGCTTATATCAGAACTGTATCTCGTTAAGGCAAGAAATGTAGGGAGTAAAATCATGGACAGTGAAAAATTTCAGAAAGCGAAAAGAGATATTAATAAAATTAGCATTCCAGAAACTTTGAAACGAAATCTCATTAATGCTTCATTGATATTAACCGCCTACGAACTTATGAAATATTCTCTAATTGATAAGGCAAAAGGCTTTTTTGAAGTTGATAAAGAACATATGCCAGAATCTTATAATGAGCATAAAAATGAAATTGAAAAGATTCGAAAGAAACTTCCTGAGGAGTTTCAAAAGTATCCCCTGTTAGTTTGTGCCTTCTGGTTTAAAGAACATGAGGCGCTGAGCGAGGCTGATTTTAATAATATTGTTAGAATTTGGAGATATCGGAACAAAATTGCTCATGAGCTTGTTGAATTTCTTGTAGATTCAGATTTTGAAGTAGATGCGAAATACTTATTTGTAATAAGAGATATTGTGGAGAAAGCAGATACTTGGTGGATTAAGGAAGTGGAAATCCCTATTAATCCCGACTTTGACCAAGTTGAAGTAAAAAATTCTGATATCAGGTCAGGCAGAATTATGATATTAGACCACCTTATATCGGTTGCGCTTGAGCTTCCACCAGTTAGCGGCGAAGAGAAAAGTGACTTTATCCACTAAATTAAAGTAAAAATTCGGTGATATTTGAGGCGAGTGGAGGCCAGGGCGCTCGCGCCCGGCCTCCCGAGTTTAAAAAAGGACCGCCGAAGCGGGATCTGCGCCTCGTTGATATAGACGTGGGTATCAGGCAAAGATTCTCGCCAGGTTCAGGAGTTTTCATTGGAAAAGGTTATTTTTTCGCGTTTATATCTGGTGTCGCAGGGTCGGAGTAGCTGTAGACCCAGACGAAGTGTGATAACGGTCTTGACGCCCGGATTAATCTTGGGAATCCCGGCCAATTCAGGGATATAGATTTTTTCCTAGGGAGGACGTAAGGAGAAGATACGGGTGGCCTTTGTATGGGAAAAGGTATTGTAGGAATGTAAACATGAGGGAAGTGCAGGATCTTGACAAGCGATATACCCAGGAGTATTGTTTAGATGGGATAAGAGAATTCCAAGGAGGTTATGGCATGAAACAATCTTCCCCATATTCATAGCTGAACTTCCATAAACTCACCTGGCCTGTTTGCAATATTCAAGTCGTTTCCCTAAATTTATGGCTCAAAAAGTTGTAAAGGATAGGGGAGGAAAGAGCTCGTTCCTATTTAGTATACCATTCTGGAAATCAAAAAGGATTTAAGCTAACCATTTCCACAAAAGGAGTATTCATCGCAAATTGGCATCTGCCGAACGTATGCAATGCCAAAAGTATTGGGACTCATAAACATAAGGGAAGCAGATTCTCGTCTTCTTGAGGAAGGATGTTAAAGAGCTATATTGAGAGTGATCAACAAATGAAACCTTTATTTTCAAAGTGCGCACCTTAAGTACATTTAAGATAAAAAAATAGGAAAAGGAGAACAACCAATGCATCAAAAGAGCAATTCGACTGTTTCGCCAAAAGATTGGAGACTCAGTGAAAAGGAAGCAAAAGAGCTAAAAGAAGACCTTATCCACTACGACACGAAAGTTTTATGTCTTAGCTTAAGAAAGGCTAAGAAATGGGCAGATTTGACGATCAAGGCGATTCGAGAAGTTCATGAAAGCGAGTGACAAATTGTTTCTCCAACAGAAGGGTCGGCCTCAGTGCCGCCCTTTTCTTTTTCCATAGAATTCCGATGCCAATTTCGTTATCGAATCTTATCAAGGCGGGCATAACCGCGACACGGGAAGTACACAGACTTATTGAGACAATGGTCAAGTATGATCCTGAATCAGCATTTGAACTTGCGTTGCTTGGAAGCAGACATAAACCAATCCTTGCTATCGACCTGCATGCTGAACGGGCCTGTCAGAATAGACTTTACCGCAGATTTAGTGGAAAGCTGGAGGTAATCGGAGAGGAGAAACTACGTGATCCAAATCTCGATTTATCGAGAGAGTCAAGATTAATCGCATTAATCGATATGGTCGATGGAACAGACCTTCTAAAACGAGGATTATCTAATTGGTGCTCAGCATTAATATTTTATCGACCCAAGAAGAAAGAAATCGAAGCTGCATTTGTTGGACTGCCAACAGAAGGTATTTACTATGCAACCAAAAAATCCCCAGCTCTTTTTCAACCTAACGGAAGAAAAAAACCGCGCAGACTAAAGGGCCCTTCCTCCGTTTCGAGATGGGAGGATGCAAGTGTGTGCTTTTATGGGCAGAAAGCGAAGAATTTTCTCTCATGCGCAGGAAACCAAAAACTTATCAAGGATCTAAAGGAAATACGGAAAAAGGAAAAGGAATCAGGCAAGGAAACAATATTTAGAATATATAACTTTGGTGGTAACCCAATGATGGTTAAGTTGGCAGATGGTTTCGTTGATGCTGTATTCGATTTTGAGGGCCAGGCTCCTCACGACGTGGCTCCGGGAGCGTATATCGCTCAAAAAGCCGGAGCTATTTTTAGAGATTTAAAAGGTCAGCCGATTAGTCTCCCAAATGTCCTATTAAAGCCCGCAGCAGATGATTCTCGGCTACGTTACATTCTTAGCTCGACAACAGGACTATTTAGAGCTTTCCAAAAAATAATAAAGCAGAACTAAACTGCTCTTTTTAAGTCCGAATCACTACACAAGTTAAGCTAATTAGCCGTTTGTTAAAAAGGAGACGCTTTTTGCATCTCCTTTTCCTCTCTGCCATTTATATAAACACGGGCTTATAAGGAATTAAAGAACCGATCTATGGCTCGTCCAGAGCCTTAAACTCTTCCATGGGAAGAGCAACTAATCTGCCGCCCAGCTTTTCCATCTCCACGGCTTTCTCCCAGGTTTCTTCCCTTTGGGCAGCTAGTGTCACAGCGTTGGCGATTCCGTACTGGTCATATTCCGGCTCCGCGCCGAAGGCCATGAGGATATTGTCCCGCTGTGTTTCGCTCAGCCGGCAGTGCTCGACAACGTTGTGGATTAGCTTCTGGGGATTCTTGACCTTGATTTCCGAGCTTTCCCTAAGGACCTGGATTATCTCTCCGAACCTGCCGAATAGCTCGCGGATCGACCTGCGGATGGACAGGTAGATTATCTCATCGTATATCTCATCCCCGTTCCCGATGTGAATCTCCCGCGTCACCATCTCTTCCACTATCATCCCGTTTGAGCATTTGACCCGGAACATTCTCGGTTCTACCCGAAGCGCCTTGTGGCCGGTTTCGGAATTCGTAATGAATATCCCTCCCATGATCAGATCGTCTTTGTGCCGAACGAAGTCCCTGAGCTTTTGGCTTTTGACCTTGATGTTCATCTCGATCTCCGATAAGAAGCAGGCCTCGATTTCGGCATCATGGGCTTGAAGCTCGTTCAACGCGCAGTAGAGAACGTCAAGGTGATCGATGACTCGGTACCTGTCGCTTAGAAAAGCTCTGACTGAATCTCCCAAACGCCGGATGAAGAACTCCTTTTCGCTTCTTTTGAGCCAGGTGTTGACGTTCTCGGCCAGGAGCTCGGGCGTTTCCCAATCCATCCGGTGATAATACTTGAGGGGAATCTCGAGCTTTTCCGCGATCTGGCTGTGGCAGGGCTCAGTGATCGAAAAAGAGTCGGTTTCCTTGATTTGAAATCTCGGCTGATTCTCGACTAAAACCATTCTTATCTGGGATGAGTTGACCGGTTCATCCTGTTTTAAAGGTTTTTGTCTTTCCAGTTCCTCGATCAAAGACTGAAGTTTCATGCGTTCCTCCTTATTAGAAGATATTTAGGCAGAGGGGATATATGTGAATAGAAAGAGCTAAAAAGAGCTATTTGGCTTGATATCCGAATAAAACATCCATCTTTCGATCAGAAGTTTCATTCTTCTTGGTTTCGGAATTCCCTTGAATACCATCATTCCCTGGGTCCCGGCTGATTCAATAATCAAATTGCCATAGCCTAGTATTCTTCCCAGAATTCCATAGCTACAGACAATATCCTCAATATCCTTCAGCCGAATGGACATAAATCGCTTGCCGATAATGCCTCTTTCCATTATCAGCCTGAAATTCGTCAAATAGAGCCTATTGAATTTCCAATCCAGATAAAAAACAATGCTGATAAACAATAAGATTGATAAGGCCGCCAGATAGCAGTAATGTTCTACGGTCCCGCTTATAACGCCCAGAAAGGGACAAGCGAAGAAGAGGTACAAGAGAAAAAAGAATACGATCTGGCCCAAAGAGGCAAGAAGGAACAGCCAATGGGGATTAGCTTTGAAAACTATTTGTTCATTCGGAAGAAGGAATCGTATTAAATTAGAAGGGTAATTGTTGATCATGACTGCTTTGGAAACGATATGGCCGAGATAATATATTCCGCTCTACAGAAATTCTCGGCTTCGTATATCGCTTCCTGGAAAAATCGATTATTTTATTTTTATACGACTTGTTTCTTTCCACGGGCGGAAGAGTGCTCGCACTGAAGGGCTGTGAGGTTCCGCCGTCGATCATCAGCTTGATGTAGATGCGGTAATTGGGCAGATTGATTAGGTCGGACTCGTCAAAAACAGGGGAGAATTCCTTGGCCAGATATTTAGCGTCTTCAGCGCCGATCCTGAACGAGATGAGCGTTCCGACGTTGCCGAATATAGCCGCCCTGATTCTTTCATCTAGCTGTTCGATATATTGGTGAGCTAGAACCAGGTTTAATCCATATTTTCGGGCTTCAGAAAGAATATCGGCAAAGGAGAGCGTGAGAAAATTATGAATTTCATCCACATATAGATAAAATGGCTTCCTTTTATTTTCCGGCAAATCAGACCGGCTTAGAGCGGCCAACTGAATCTTGGTCACGATCATCGCTCCCAAAAGGGAGCAGTTGTCTTCTCCGATCTTGCCTTTGGCCAGATTTACTATCAATATCTTGCCTTCATCCATCACCTTTCTCAGATCGAAGGTGTTTTCTTTTTGCCCGACGATGTTTCTGAGGGGAATATTCACGAGGAACTGGCCGATTTTGTTAAGAATCGGGGAGATCGCCTCAGACCTGAGCCAGGCTGAGTATTTTTCAAATTCAAATACCCAGAAGTCTTTAACCTGGGGATGAGTAACGCATTCGAGGACTTTTTTCCTGAATTCCTTGTCTGTCAGAAGCCTCGGCAAATCTAGAAGTGTGCTTTCTGGATATTCAAGAAGCGTTAGAATCGAATGCCTTAAGATATGCTCAAGCCTCGGCCCCCAGAATTCCGCCCATATTTTTTTGAAAGTTGAAATTAGACCCGACGCCACGAGATGATGAAAGTCCGAAGAAACCTTCTCCAGCGGGTTAAATGCGATCGGGTATTCCAAGTCCCCGGGATTGAAATAGATGGCATCTTTTATTCTCCTCTTGGGTATGAAATCCAGAATGTCTTCAGCCACATCCCCATGAGGATCGATCAAAGCTAAGCCGTTATCGCTCTTGATATCCGAGATAGCCATATTCTCAATCAAAGTGGTCTTGCCGGTTCCGGTTTTTCCGATAATGTACATATGGCCTCTCCGGTTATGCTCTTTTATCCCGAATCTCTTCTGAATGTCTCGGTAGTTGGTTACAGCAAAAGGCGTGATCGGATTCTTGTCCTTATTCGATTTTGTCATATACGTTCATGATAAATCCCCAATAATTGCGATAAAAGAAAGGAAAAATTCTCTTTAAAAGCAAATTCTCCCTTCTTGTTTGTTTCCTCCCCGGAGCTAGACTGAAAGTAGAACCTTAAAAATCTAAAAAAGGAGAAACGCAATATGAAAAACAAGGCAAAACGGATCGAACTCAGGACCCCGGACGGAAAAGTTATCCTAGTTCTCCATCTCTTCGAAGAGATGGGTTTAGAGGATAACTCGAAGGCTTCTTCAAACCAAAAGCCTGAAGCGGGCAAGGCAAAACCTCAAAGTCCAAGCCCCCAGAGCGAAAATCCGCCGATGACCGACGCCCAGAAAAGGTATCTCTTCCGAATCCTGGCCGACAAGAAAGGGATCGAGACGGATAAAGCTCACCAGCGTCTTCTGGAACTCTTCCAGGTCGATTCGCTGAAAGAAATCACGAAGCTCGAAGCCAGCAAGATGATCGAGAGGCTGCTTGAGGAAGCAAAAGGAGGAGGAGATGACACACCTTTCTAATAGCCAAATCAATCTCTACACCCAGTGCAGCCTCAAGTACAAGTTCCAGTATGTTGATGAACTTCCCAAGCCTTTCAAGTCTTCGGGCCTGGCCTTTGGCAGCGCCGTGCACTCAGCTCTCTCTTGGCTCAACAAAGAGAGGATGAACGGCAATAACGTAGCCCTGGAGAGGTTTCACAAAATCTTCGACGCCGACTGGTACAGCCTGAAAGCGGAGAATGAAATTCGGTACAAGGCCGGAGAGGAGGAAATGAAGCTCACGGTCCTTGGAAAGGAGTTGCTCGGGCTGTATTTTGAGGAGCCTTACAAAAAAGTCAAAGGCACGGAGATCCCCTTCGCCGTTCCCCTTATCAATCCTCAGACCGGCCAGAGGCTCCCGATCGACCTTGAAGGTATTATCGACCTCATCGAAGATGACGACACGATCACGGAGTTCAAAACTTCGGCTCAGATCATGGACCCAAAAGAAGTCGAAAGCCACCTCCAGCTTACAATCTACAGTTACGCTTTCGAGGCGCTTGCTCACAGACCTCCGAAACTCCTCAGGCTCATCGACTTCGTGAAAACCAAAAAGCCCAAGATGATCACCCTGGAAACGAAGAGAAGCCAATCCGACTACCAGAGATTCTTCTTCCTTTCAAGCCAGGTCCTTAAAGGAATCCGGTCACAGGTCTTTTTCCCCCGGTCGAGCTTCTTGTGTAAGGACTGCGAGTACGGAGAACACTGTAAGAGTTGGGGAGGAAGCGAATGAGTCCTAAAAAGATGAAAAAGTATCTCCTGGTTTATGAGTTGGAGATCGAGGCGAAGAATATCCCGAAAGCCGAGGAGATAGGCGAACAAGAAGAGACGAAACTGAAGGCTAAGTTGAGGAAGATCGAGGGTAAGGGGGAAGCCTGGGAAAGATTCTATGATGTTGATCCGTCCGTTTTGGGAATCAGTTCTTTCAAACCTAAAAGGAAGTAGGAAAACCTACTTCCTTTTCTTAAATGTTTTACAGGATATTTTTTATATGTTAGCATTCAAGTGGAATGATTAATTTGTTCAGGGGGTAATTTTTATGGAATCAAAAATGCTATTTCCCAAGGGCTCTGAATGGCGAAAATGGGATCTGCACGTCCATACTCCAGCGTGTCCGCTAACACACTCTTTTGGAGATAATTGGCATATTTATGTCGAGCGACTTATTGAGGCCGCAAGGACACATGGCATTGCTGCTATTGCTACAGCTGATTACTTTACGATTGCAGGATATAAAACTTTGCTTGAATATTATGACTCGACAAATCATATTATTTCTCATAATGGAAAATCGACTTTTATTTATTTAATACCTGGGACCGAGCTTCGTCTTAATAATTTTAATAGCGAAAATGAGTCAATTAATTTGCATGTCTTTTTTAATCCGGATTATTGTTCACCTGGATTTATCGAAAGCAATTTTTTAGAAAAACTAGGAGTATCCTATAGAGGCAGTGAGTACGATTTGAAAAGACAGAACATTTTAGCTATAGGGAAAAGCATAGCCGACAATACTCAAATAGATGTGGGACAGGACTTTTCAAAAATCAATCCCGAACAAGAAAGAGCGTACACTAAAAAAGCCTTATCAGCCGTTACGCTAAACAAGAAGGATATTCATGAAGCACTTGAGGCCATTGCCAATATTTTTAAAAATCAAAACCTGCCGAATAAGAGCTATTTAATAGCGGTCGTAGGTAAGGGGCATGGCAGTCTAAGAAATCTGAAATGGTTCGAGGATAATAAAGAATTTTCAAGAGCCGGGCTTCTGAGAGAAGATATAACACATCAAGCGGATATCATTTTTTCAAATAGCTCATCGGATAGGGACTTCTATTTAGGAAAAGACAGCAAAACATCTACTGATGAAATTGAAACTCGCTTTAAGCATCTTAAGCCATGCGTTTGGGGATCTGATGCTAAAGAAGCCGATAAATTATTGCACCCGTCCTGCGGTGAAACTTTTGACTATACCTGGATCAAAGCAGATGTTTCATTTGAGGGTTTGAAGCAAATCACTTATGAACCTGATTTAAGGGTACGAGTTCAGAAAGATGATCCGAACGAAGAAGAAACTTTTGCGAAAATAGAAAAATTAGTAGTTGATTTTCCACTAGAGATGAAAATAAAGGATAAAGAGTCAGATGAAGCCTTACTATTTTGTATTCAGGGGAAGCAGGAAATATATTTATCGTCAAACTTATCTTGTTTAATTGGTGGCAGGGGATCCGGCAAAAGCACCCTTTTACATATTCTTTATAATCTAATTTCTAGCAGAGACACAGAAAGGCTTTCAAAAGTTAATTCTCCATTATTTAATCTACAACTCGGAACAAAAGATACATTGACTAAGGTCCGTTCACTGACTAAATCAGATATACCCTCAACTACGGAATTTTTTTTACAGAATGAAGTTGAAAAATTTGCGAAAGATATAACAGAAATGTCTGAGCTAATCCGGGCTCGCGTTTATGGTTTATCGGCCTCTGATGATACAAGAAAGGGACTTAAAAAGCTTGAGATAGAGTGGAGAGAAGCTTCAGATGGAATTGATGAATTAATCAAAGCTTATGATGAAGTTGTGCAGATTGATAAAGAAATTGATTCACTCGAAAAGCAAAAGGCCACGCTTAAGAAGCAAACTAATGTCATTAAATCCGAAGATTATTTGAAGCTTCAAAAATCTATTGAAGAAATTGCTAATCATATTAGCGGATTTAATAGATTTGAGAAGGAATGTAACCAGATAATTCTTGAAATCATAAAACTTATTAAAAGTGTAAAAGGATTGGATTGGCAAAAGTATGGAGGCCAATCCGTCCTGGATACTTTAGCTGCCGAACTCGAGAATAAAAAAGAAGAAATCAAAGGTGTATTAAAAGAAGCAAAGAAAACATTCGATGATATGGATTACTCGAAACAACTGAATGATAAAAAAACAGATTTAAAGAAATTTTTGAGTGTAAAAGGGCTTTCTTCTGAAAACATCGGCGAGGTTGCTACAGCTACACAGCAAATTGCTGATTTAGATGAACAGATTAAGACATTAAAGCGCGAAAGAGTACCCCATCAGGAAAATTATAATCAGAGAGAGGAACTATTAAGAAGTTATAAAGACGCATATTCCTCATATAAACAAGAATTTGAGGAGGTAACCAAAAGTTTACAAAAGAATTTAGATGTACTCAAGAAGGACGATAAGACAACAGATAATATCTCTTTTATTCTAAAGTTGAATAATCGGCTATTAAAGGAGGCAATAGCAGACTTTATAAAAGAAAATAACACTTCAAGGACTATTTTGAGAGCTGATGATATTCAAAGCGTCTTATTCGGCGATGACGATTCGCAGCTAATAAACATGATCTCGGATAAATCGAAAATTATAGATGCTATTAATTCTTCCAAAGTAGCGGACATTCATACACAAATCTTACAAGATCTAGTCAGCAACCCCGTTTTTGTTGAAAGATTGCATCTGCGATTGCAAAAATATCATTATGATATCCAAAATATTCAGGTTCAAACAAAACTCGGAGAGAAACTTCTCCAAAATACGTCTTTTGGCGAGAGATGCGGTATCGTTATAGCCATAGTATTGGTCGCTGGTACGAACCCTATAGTGATTGACCAGCCTGAGGATAATCTCGATGGCAAGTACATATCTAAAGTGTTGGTTCCTCTTATTCGAGGCCAAAAGCAAAAACGCCAAATTATTTTAGTCACAAGGGACGCTAATATCGCTATCGGAGGAGATTCAGAATTAATTTTAGTACTTGATAAAGAAGGTACGGATACGAAATTATTACCCGCTACAATCGAAAATAAATCAGTGCGCCCGAACTACGTTTGGATCCTTGATGGAGGCAGAAGGGCATTCCAAAAGCGCGAAGAAAAATACAGCTTTGCGAAATCTTGATGTCTTTATTCCAACTTCAATAATAAAACATTATAATTTACAAAAAATTAGTTATTCTTTTATATTCTCTTGCCGTCGATTAACATCCAATTCTATTTATGAATTGTCTCTTCTGTGCTCGTGTCTCCATGGACAAGCAAGCCCGAAAGACTTGTGTGTTCCGGCCCGAATCGAGATTGGGAAAGACATTGCTGAAGAGCGTAGTTTAATCACCTTTTCAAATTCGGGATTCTAGCCTCTCCGTTCACCTCAAAAAAAGTTCGAACATCCTCCACCGTGGTCCACCAAAAATTGCCGAAAGAAGCAATATTTCCTCCCGTTACGGAGCTATTAAAACTTGGCTGCTTTCGCTTATTTAATGGGAAGGGCATTTTAGCATATTGTTATGTCATAATCCGGATTACTGGATTATATGCTATAATTTCATGTTATGAGTGATTGGGAAACTACTTTTGGTTCATGGGCTAAGCCACCCGGAAAAACAGAACAAGAGCGATGCGAGAACGCAGAGAAAGCCATTCGTAATGCTATCGCGGCAAGCGGTAAGCTTAATCGAAGGAATATTAAGGTATTCGCTCATGGATCATATCATAATAACACTAATGTTCGGGAGGATAGCGACGTTGATGTCGGTATCTTATGTTATGATACTTTTTTCATGAAACTCCCAGATGGATATACCAGAGAGAATTTCGGAATCGCACCAGCGACGTATCAGTATGAACAATTTAAAGACGAAGTGGGCGAAGCGCTTATTGCATATTTTGGAAAAAGCTCAGTTGTTCGTGGAAATAAGGCTTTTGATGTTCATGAAAACTCTTACCGCGTTGATGCTGATGTTGCTCCCTTTTTTGAACACCGCAGATATTCCGTCGATGGGAGTTATTTATCAGGGGTTGAGCTCCAGCCAGATAATGGAGGGAGAATCATTAATTGGCCAGAGCAACACTACCAAAATGGAGTGGACAAAAACGCAAAAACCAACAGGCGTTTTAAGGCGTTGGTTCGGATTATAAAATCCCTCCACAATGAAATGCTTAATAAGGATATTTCTGCAGCAAAGCCCATCCTTGGATTCCTTATTGAATGTCTAGTATGGAACGTGCCCAATGATAATTTTGGATATGAAACCTATAGATCTGATACCCGAAGTTGCCTTGCTTTTTTATTTAACAATACAATGAATGATGAACAATGTTCTGAATGGGGAGAAGTCAGCGAACTTAAATATCTCTTTCGTGTCTCTCAAAAGTGGACACGTCAACAAGCACATTCATTTATATCAGCGGCTTGGGACTATGTAGGCTTAGAATAAAATGAAAAATTTGAACGTCAAAGCATTTATATATATTTTGCTCTTTTTCTCAGCGATCTTATGGTTTGCTTTTGCTTTTTTTGGCGGTTTGAGATTGTATAATTTATGGGCTTTTCTGAAATTATTCCCAAACGTCGCGACTCTCGACTTGTTGGTATGGAGTCTCTTTGCTAAATGGGGATGGCGCTGGAAGATATTCCAGGGATGGCTTGTTCCATTTCCGGATCTAAATGGGACTTGGCAGGGCAACATTCGTTCAAACTGGACAGATAAAGAAACGGGTAAGAAACCTCCAGCAATTTCTGCAATTCTCTCTATAAAACAGACATTTGGGAAGATAAGTTGTGTAATGAGGACCGCAGAAATGGTAAGCCACAGCTACATTGAAGGGTTCACGCTTGACCGCGATAAACAAATTAGACAATTAACATTTTCTTATACAAGTAGGCCAAAGCCTTCAGTTAAGGAAAGAAGCACGCCCCATGATGGCACCATTGTTTTTGATTTAATTGGAAAGCCAGTGTCAAAGTTAGAAGGGCGATATTGGACCGATAGAGAGACAACCGGCGAAATTACCCTAGCATATCGGGGGAAAGAGCTATTGGAAGAAATCCCTGACGATTTTCCTCCTCATCCAGTTTCGGGCAAGAATAGTCAATAACTACTTCTTTACTTCCATACTTTGGTTTTTATTAGAGCGAGGATTTTTCTATAAAAAAAGTTCGAACATCCTCCACCGTGGTCCACCAAGAATCAAATTTGCTGGTAAGAGCCTTGGTTTTGGCTTCAAAAAGGCTGTTTTTTTGAGGTTCGAGCGTGCTATTTCCGCCATTAACCACTTTTAAACCCCTCTCAATGATTAGGAGGGGTTTTTCAATCTGAACAAGGATTTTTTTATCTTTGAGAAAAAAGTTCGAGCCGAGTTCTTGAAGGATCGATCTTTTATCCTCAAACGACCCGTTTTGAAAGCTCTCTTTCGCCCGAGCAGCGAAATTGAAGGTTCTCCTCGTGAGATCGAGCGAGCGTTTTCTGGCGTCATGTTTCAGGTTCCCTTCAAGCCTCGTTTTTTCTTCCATAAGCCATTTCTTTTCTTTGATATATTCCTGGTCATCGATAAGGTCTTTTAATCTCATCTGATTTAGGTTATTGAGCTTTCTCTGGCAGTCGGCAAGAGCGTTTTCCAGCGACCGGCGGATATCGTCTTCCTTCTCAATTTCTTCTTTCTCCTCCTTTTCTAGATGGTTTATAGCTAAATCGAGAAGGATCTGTGGCACATGGATTCTTGCCAGATATTCCGCTACTTGCTTTTCCAGATCGTTCAAATTGATGTATTTCTGGCTACAGTGAGGGCCGGGTTTCTTTTTCGTGCATCGGTAGTAGGTGTAATGGTATCCGTACCTGTTGATTTTCTCCTCCGCCGTGATCATGCACCCGCATTCCGCGCATCTTATCAGTCCGGTGAAAGCGAATTCGTGGTTTTTCGGCCTGGGCCTCCCGTGTCTTCCGAGAATCTCCTGAGCTTTCCAGAACTCCTCTGCGCTGATCATGGGGTCGTGCTTCCCCGGAAATACTCCTTCCCTCCGCTCAATCAGCCCGTAATAGAACGGGTTCCCAAAAAGTTCATAAATCCCGCTCATGCACAGAGGCTTGCCGCCGATTTTCTTTCCTGGTCGGGTTCTAAAGCCCCATTCTTTGTTGGCGACTTCCCGTATCTTTGACGGCGGAGTGCCTTTGAGCAAAAGGTCCCACATTTTGCGCACAAGAGGGAACCGTTCCGGGTCTTTGACGATAGTCCTTTCCTTCGGCTCGTTGAGATAGCCTAAGGGAGGAAGGGCCGGCAGCCATCCTCTCTCGAGCTTGGCCCGGAGTCCTCTTTTCACGTTGTCGCTCAGGTCGTCGACATACTTCTTGGCCATGCCGAATTCAATCTGCATTAAGAATTTGTCGTTGCTGTTGTTCTTAAAGCTGCCGTGAGGAGTCAGGATCTCTGATATTTTGCCCTGATCCAAAGCCCAGACGAGAGCTGCTCCATCAATGGGATTTCGCGCCAGCCGGTCCAGCTTCCAGCAAACGACGCCGCTGTATTGACCCTTATAGAGCCGTTTCATCATTTCATTAAAAACCAGTCTTCCTGGCGATTTGGCCGACTTGGATTCGGTAAGAATCTCGGAGACTTGAAGGTCAAGACGTTTGCTGAAATCCTCTAACTCCTTGAGTTGAGATTCAATAGACAAGGCCTGCTTTTCCTCGGATTCGGTCGATTTACGACAATAAATAACGTATTGAGACATAGAATTGGGGCCTTCAGAAGTCGGGTTGGGATTTTCCTCGATCTAAAGGCTGGTCAATGGATTTGTTATTCTTTCAGCTTAGCATTTTTATAGCGTTCGTCAACTGAAAGAGGGCCAGATGAATCTGATCTCTGCCCCTTCGTTGCCGGTTGTTTTAAGATCGCCCTTAAAAGATTGACCAGCCTGAGAAATTTCTCGCAGGCTTCGACATCTGTAATTCTTTCGCCGAACTCTTTAAAGTAAGCTTCTTTAAACTCTTTAATTGCCTCTTTGCTTAACATCATGTTCAATTTTAAGGTTAAGCAAAAAGTAAGAGCTATAAAAGACAGGAAAATTTGCCTTTTGAGAAAAGTATTTATGCCATTTATGGCGTCTTTCCGATGTGAGGACCGGACAAGCTAACTCAAGCGATCGTTATTTGGCAGATAAAATAGGTCGAATCTTTTAGGCCTCCCTCAAGAAAGAGCACCCAAAAAGGCGATCTAAAATCACCCTGGAAATCATCCTTTCTGGCTATTCATTTGTCTATGTGATCGATTATATGTTATTAAAGCCAAGAGAAATGACAGAGACATTTTGGAAAAAAAGGAGGAGGCATGAGCGTTAGTGAAACTTTTGACCTTGCGATTCAATTAGAAGAGAAAATGTCAGAGTGCTATAAGGCGATGTGCAAGCTCTGCCAGGATGAAGCAATCTCTAAAGAATTGGTGAGGCTATCTTATGACGAGATAGCCCATGCGGATCTTTTAAGAACGGGCAAGAATTATCTCAAAGAAGTCCCTGATATATTCAGCTTGAAATCGGAGAGAATGACAGAGTTAAATACTGCGCTAGACGGAATTACGAAGCTTATTGAAAGCGTCCGCGAAAAAAACACAAACTTAAAACAAGCCATAAACGACACTGCGGAGCTTGAAAGGCTTTTCGAGCAGTTTCATCTAAAAACAATTGCTGAAGTAAAGGATGGTTCTCTGAAGAAATTGTTTGAGGCGCTTTCTACTGACGATAGGGTCCACGCGAGACGGCTAACGAGCATCATGAAAACCTACGAGAGTTTGAGCTAAGATGCCAACCTCTGTCTTCCCCGCAATCCTTTCTCCTGCATGTCCCCTCCAATCCAAGAAAGCAATAAAATTCTGAATTCTATCCAGCCTGGATTTTAACAGAAAGAATCACTCCCCGGCCAGACGGCCTTTCTTTTTCGCCTCTAAAAAAGCTATCAAGGCCATTCAGCCCAAATGGCTTGGTGTGGTATTGCGTTTCCCCGTCTTATAGTTTGAACCCAAGGTTATCAAAAAACTAAACAAAAGTACTCCTTTTGTTTAGCGTTCTCTTATAAACCAAAGCAATTCAAAAAACAAGCCATTTCGCCTAAACAAAGGGGCTAATTGAAGATAAGGAGGTGAGAATGATTGTAGATACGGGATGAGTCTGATGCCAAGTTCTGGTCAGTTTTGGAGGGCGAACCCCAATGCTCCTAAGAAGGAGAAGTAAGGGATTAAGAAGGGAGGAGAAAAGTGAGGTTTATTAAAGGCATTTTGTCTTTGGCTCTTTTCGTTTTGGCAATGGCGACCCTGGCTTTTTCGGCGGGCCTGAAGGTCCGGGTGGTTGCTTCTCAGGCAAACATCAGGCTGAAACCCGATCTTCAAAGCGCCGTTATCTCAACAGTTCCTTTGGGTGGAGTGCTGGAGGTCGTAAGAAAAGAAGGATATTGGTATCACGTCGCGCTACCTGCTGACGAAAAAGGCATCGTTGTTACCGGCTATATCCACCAAAGCACAGTTGAAGTTGTCGAAGAAACAAAGGAGACACCGAAGGAGGAAAAAGCAGAAGCCAGAAAACCGTCGGAATTTGCTCCGCCAATAACTGAGGCCGAAAAAGAGACAATCGAGAAGAAAGAAGTTGAGATTGAGCGGCCTGCTCAAGTTTCCAAGAGAGAATCCACAAAAAGACGTTCGTTTAGGGCGGGCTTGGGGATATCTTTTCCATCAGGCGATTGGTCTAACCTTTTTAATCTTGGAATCGGCTTGAATGTGGGCAATAGCTTTTCTATAGTCCGCCAAGGCGCGTTTGACGTTGAGCTTTTGGGGGGCCTGGAGGCTCATATATTTTTAAGAAAGGCGGGGTACACCGATATAAACTGGACAAGGTTTTTGTTGTCCGCGGATTGCAGGCTCAATTTGAAAGCTGACCCGGTCACGTTTTTTGCGCAGGGTGGATTAGGTGTCTATCTTGACGTGCTGGAAATCATAACATGGTGGTGGAAAGAGGAAGCGTCTGAATTTAGATTCGGTCCAAGGATAGGCGGAGGAATAGCGTTCAAAAATCTGGAAGTAATGGCCATGTATCATATGGTCGAGGATAAGATGTTCAGCATCATGGCTTCTGTAATCATCAGGTTTTGAAGTGGAGGAGATTCTTAATTAGATGAGAAAACGATCGAGTCCCCAAAAAGGAGATGACTGGTGAGCAAAAGACGCAAAATTTTGGAACTGACGATTTTTCTTAGTTTTCTTGCTTTTTTTGAACCATCCTGTTTGCCGCCAGGATCAGAGTCAGTGTCAACATTGCCCGAGCAAATTCCGATTCAACAGGCAAGAGTCGATCCGGCCTTTTCCACGACGGAGATGAAGATTATCGGCCTTTTACCCTTCAGCAATGCCAGACAATATGACGACGCTTATGTTCTTTATGACAATCTGATTGATAGATTCAGCAGCAAGCATCCCCAATACAAGATAATTCCTCCGGACGAGGCCTTGGCCAAGATTTCTTCCGCAAGACTAACAGATGACTTTAACGTTTTCTTAGGGGATTATACGAACACGGGAGTGGCCAACCCGGATTTCCTTAGAAAAATAAAAGGAATATTGGATGTCGATGCCGTCCTGTTTGGAGAAATCTTAGCTATGGGCCCCTACAGTTACAGAGAGAAACACGTGGGTCCTATAACCGGCAGGATCTGGTACGAGGACGTTACTGTGAATAGGGTAGGCATTCGTTTGGCTTGCTTCCGGGGAAAGGACGGCAGGAATATATGGGAAGGGAAACACATCCTGAGCGAGAAAGCAGACCTTTCCACATTGGCCAATAAGCTCGCAATAATTTTTGCAAACTATTTTGGCAGCAGAACTTATTAGATTTCGGCTTGGTCCTTTTGACAGAGAGATTTTTCCCTGTGTAGAATTAAGGCAGGGGGGGAAATCTTGAATCTGTAACTAAACAAAAGGAGTACTTTTGTTTAAAGGCAAACATAGACGATATCCCTCTAAAAAGAGCCTCCGTGCTATTCTGATCGTATTCTATTAAAAGACTTAGTCAATTTCAAGTATTTTTTGTAAGTTTATGAAAAATCATAACTTAACCCTCGGGCAGCGAGCGTCGGACAAGTCGAGTCGGATTGTCCCTTATTTATTGCCTGAGGAGGTCCAGAAACTAGCGGCTGGAGCAAGGATAAGGGGGAATGGAGAGAGGGACTATCTTTTTGTCTTGCTTTTGTACCAAACCGGGCTCAGGATATCTGAGGCGTTGTCTTTGACTCCCGCTAAAATCTTTCAATTTGAGGGGAAGCCGGTGTTGGATATATTAGGCAAGGGGAATAAACCAAGGCTTGTTTCATGCCCCGAGAGTCTGGCAAAGAGGCTTACTGCTTATGCCCGTCATAAAAAGCTCGACTCTCAGGATAGATTCTTCCCCTTCAATCGAATCAGGGGCTGGCAGATAATCAAGCAAGCGGCAAAAAAAGCGGGGTTTGAAAAAAGAGTCTTCCCCCATCTTCTGAGACATTCGGATGCAATCGAGAGACTAAGGCAAACAGGAAATCCCAAAGCCCTTCAACACCATCTGGGCCACTCGTCGATCTCCATGGTGATGAGGTATCTTTCCACCCTAACCCAGGAAGATTCTTTAAGGATCCAACAGCAAGTGGAATTCAAAGAGAAGGATGAAAATTAGCCCACCATCGAATTCTCTCAGGGCCACCAAAAAGGACGATTTCGAACAGATAATTGAGGCCTTGATATCAAAGAAATCCGGAGAGATCAAACAATTGATATGCTTGCTCTTCGATAAAAATAGGAGAATTATTTATTCTAAGAATAAATCATGGCAACTTAACAAAAATATTCTCTGGGGCTTTATATAGGCTGGATTGTATTATTTTCCCTGCGTAATTCAATCTTTTTAAATAATCTTTATATACTTTATAAAGCTGCTTATTTAGCCGGGGATCGAAGACAATTTGTTCAATCAGTAAATGAGGATTGACATGGTATTGATATATTTCAGAAATCGCCTCATTTTCGTCGGCCCAATAAATAAGCCTTACCTCTTTTTCGTGAGAGAAGGCTTTTCTTTTGATTAATAGAGTGTCTGCTACGCCCGCTCCAGAACTTTCAAGACTTATTGGTCTTTTAAGAAGTCTTTGAATGCCGAGACGAGTGAGGTATTTTACCTTGCCGACGAAACAAGAAACATCTCTTCTTTTCTGAGGAACAGAATTATAAAACGATTCAAATAGTTTCTTTATGGTAGTCCTTATTTTAACTCCGTTTTTATCCGGTGAATAGATTCTCCACATAGCATCGGATTCCTTTTGAAATGTCCAGCATTGACCATAAAAGGAATCTCTCATTCCGAACGAGACAATTTTTCCATCTGGTAGCTTGGCTTTGCTTTGTAAAATGAAATTCTCAAATGGATCATCCCATAAACGAGGCTTTGATAACGTGTTCTGATTATTATTAAACACTTCTATTAAGTGGTGTATAGGCATAACCCGATAGATTTTTCTATTTTTTTCTTCGGAGTTCAAGTTTAAATAATTTTGATACGCCATTTATTGACCTCCTAGGTATTTGCATAAATTAGATTTGAGGCGCACTTATAGAATGTCAAAGCAGAAGCGGTCGTTTATTAACAACTTATTCACAATCCTAACTTAAAATTGCCTGAAAAGGCAATTTTTTGTGTCTTGTTTTTACTCCGCCTCCCGCTATCCTATAAATTATAACCATTAACTAGGGAGGGAATGAAAAAAGTCGAATTTAAAAAGATTCCTAATAACCTGAGAAAATACAGAAAAGCTATCGGATTGAAGCAAAAGGATGTGGCCAAAATCCTGGACCTGAAAAATTCGGGCATGATTTCCCGCTGGGAGAAGGGCCGATGCCTGCCGGGCATGCTTAACGCTTTTAAGCTCGCGGGCTTGTATTGCGTCCTGGTAGACGCCTTGTTTTTTCCTTTGATACGGGTGATTAAGAGAAAGATTATGGAAAGGCAGGAATATCTAAGGCAAAAGCATGCCTAAAAGAAAGAAATGAACAGGCATTTCTAAGAGGAATCGCCGTATTCTCAGAATGCCTGATTTGTCAAATAAATAAATCGTGGAGATGAGAATGAATCTCTATTATCTCGCCCAGACAATTTGCGAGCGCGTCTGGAGGACGAAATTCTATTAGCTTATGTCAAACGAGTCCGAAAAAAGAGAACTGCGAAACGGCTCATGGTATTGGATAAGCCGTGCGGTTCTAAATCAATATGGCCGGATTCTTAAGGGTTCGGGACTCGCCGTCTATAATGTTCTGGCTTCCTTTGCCAACTCAAACACCCAGAGCTGCTTTCCGACCCAGAAATCCATCGCCGGACATTTAGGACTCAGCATAAGGACGGTCAACCGAAAAATCCGGCTGCTTAAAGACTTAAGGTTGATAAAAGTAAAAAAGAATAGAGGTCGGTGTTTCTATTTGCTTCTCAAGGTCGATACGCCAAAAGGGAAACGACTATACGACAACCGGGATATAAGAGATAGGACACCAGGGAAATCAAACAATAATAAATTAATAAAAATAAATAACAAGAATAAGAACGTTAACGAAAATTATGATAATTTTAAGCCTTTAAGCCGTTTATTAAACAAGTATGACCAAAAAGCCTCTAAAAATCATCGGCATTAATCCAGGGACAAGATACCTGGGGATTACGGTTTTCGACGGGCCGGAGCTTATGGACTGGAGAATCAAAGTTCTTAAAGAGAAGTGGTCGAAAGAGAAGATGAAAAAAGCGATCAAAATTATTTCAGAGTTTATGGAGAGATATCAACCGAATGTCTTAGCCATAAAGAAACTCCATCCTTCACGGAGGTCTGAGAATTTGTTGAGGTTGCTAAATAAGATTAAGGAATTCGCCCGGCGAAGGAATCTGAAAGTCTTTCAATATTCAATCAAAGAAATCGAAAAATCCTTTATTAAAGGCGGCAAGCTGAATAAACGGAATCTGATCGAGGCAGTGGTCAAGCTATATCCAATACTCCACTACGATCTAAATAAAGAGAGAAACCATAGGAACCCTTATTATTTTCGAATGTTCGAGGCGGTGGCGTTGGCCTCGGCCTGCGCTCAGAGATTTGGAAAATCTTGATTAGTCAAAAGGTTTAAAAAGCAATCTGAGGCAATGGCCGGACAAGCAAGAAGGAAATAGCAAGAGTAATTGTTTCCAAATACCCCGAGTTTAAGGTTTATCTGACCCAAGACAGAGCATGGAAAGAGGAATTCCATCAAAATATGTTTGATGCGGTGGCGTTAGGGGTGATGGTATTGGGCTCTTGACCTTGTATTTTTTTATTTGTTAGTATAAATAAAGGATGATAAAAGACTTTGCAAAGGTCGAATCTTTTGTAAATTAAAGAATTAAAAATGGATATAAATATGAAAAAAGCGTGGATATTTATTGGCCTTTTTGTGATCGTGGTATTTGCGGTCTTTGTTAGTATAAAGCAGATAGAAAAAGAAAAAAGAGAAATGGAGATAACTATTGGCGCGATTTTGCCATTGACCGGGGCTGCAGCTTCTTTAGGAGAGCAGATAAGAGATGGCATGTTATTTGCGGTTGCTAATGTCAATTTTGAGGGAGGCATAAATGGACGCAAGTTGAAGCTTCAATATGAGGATGGGCAAGGCGACCCAAAAACTTCTATAAATGCGTTCTTGAAAATTGTCAAAGTTGACAAGATAAAAATAGTAGTCGCGAATCTAAGCAGTGTCGCATTAAGCCTTTTGCCGTTAGTTGAGGAGAATGATGTTGTTTTGTTTGCAGACGCTGCACATCCAGAAATCACGGGAAAAAGCAAGTATGTATTTCGCCATTCTCATACGGCTTCTCAAGAAGCAAGAGTAATAGGAAAATATATATTAGAAGGTCTTAAATCATCAAATGTAGTTTTATCTATCATGGTCGATGATTATGGGACGGCTTTTGAAAAAGAATTTGTAAATTTTCTCAATTTTAATGAATCCGAAGGTATATTGAGAGAAATTGTTAATTTCGATAAGGATGAAAAAGATTTTACAAGCGTAGCAACTAAGATATTGGCTAAAATGCCTGATACAGTCGTTATAGCTGGATTTGAAGAAGGACCAGGGAGGCTGGTTAGACGATTAAAAGAATATGGATATCAAGGCAAAGTCATCGGAACCATCGCTTTCTCTACTCCAAGCGCGAGAAATGCGGCTGGAGATGCGGCTATTGGGGTTCATCATCCTGTATACGATATGCCATTAAACGATCAAATATCAGAAAACAAATCTTTGGAATTTTTCAAGTACTTTAACCGAAAATTAACCCCATTTAGCATTTTAGGCTACAATACAATTTCGTTAATTGCCACAGCGCTTAGAGAAATCAATGGCTTGGATCGAGATATGCTGAGCGATCAAATAAGAAAAATTGGTCATTTGGAAGGTCTTGGTGAACATATGGATGTTCAACTTAATGGCGATATAAATCCGACTCTGATTATGACGCAGATTTCTAAGTGATAAGAGCCGTAGTTTTAGGGCTTAATTTAGAATATCCATTAACCATATGAGCGTAAGAATATCCTATGAAAAAATAATAGATACGCTGAAAGACTTTTGGGAGAAAAAATGCGGATTCAATAATATTTCTGCTGATCTTAAGAACTATGCATTATTAACTTCTCCTTATTTCCCTAATACATTTACTCCCAGTATTGGCGCTGGAATACTTGATTTTAAAATTAGTAATATATTAGCGAATTCGAGTTGGGATACTGATTTTAATGAAGAACTGTTTTATGTATATGGGGTTAATTTTCGTGCGTTTGATATCGGATCTGTTCCATATAGCAACGATAGGCTATCTTTGTTTCACAGTATGGCATGCTTTCATATAAAGAATCCCAATATTGAGACGAATGTCCACGAAAAAATAATAAAAGACACCTACAATTTTCTAGTAGATATACTGGGATTATCACCAAAGGAAATTGTTGTCAGCATCTTCTCAGGAGGACACATTGGAGGGGTCGATTTTGGGTCAGACAAAGAATCGTTAAGGGTATGGAACGAAATAGGCTTAGAAGAAAATAATATAATTAAAAGTTCTACTCGACTTAATTATTTAATGTCCATGGTAGAGCAATACGGGAATCCAGGCTTATTGCCGTTCTTGGGCCCAAGGAGTGAGATATTTTATCGAATTAAGAGTGAATCGGGATTAAAACTAATTGAAATTGCCACAATGCAGTATATTTTAGGACTAAGAGATAAAGATAATATAAATAAAATTATTAAAATGCCAACAGTCTATTCTGTAGCGTTTGGGGTAGAAAGATTGTCTATGATAATGAATGGATTTAATAATATATTTGAGATTGATATCCTCGATCCTCTCATGAAAAGAGTTTATAGTGCCATTGAGCCAAATATTCAAGGATCGAAAACGAATGTAAAAGAAATAATAAAACCTGAGGCACAGGTTCTTGCAGATCATATTCGTGCATATATCTTTTTGATCCTTCATATTAACAAGTCAGGCGGTAAAATTGCTTTGAGCGATGGGAAAAAATCAACAATCAATAAATTGAAAAAAGAGATTAAACAAGCTTGTCAGAAATTAAACATAAATCCTCATAAAATCGTAATAGAAATAATTAATGTTGTGAATGAAGTTTATATTTCATTTCGACCTGAAATGAAAGACATGAATATAAGCGAATTAATAGAAGGGTTTTAATAAAAGTGGCGGGATGGAGCCATCACGCCTCGTATTCAAGCCATGGGTATCCTTGACCAATTTATTAGGAGGGGGAGATGGTTGAAATAACCGGAATAATATTTGCTTATTTTGCTTCGATAATTGCGATTATTACGCTTGATTTATTTCTGGGGACGACGCTACTTCAATTTTTCTGCAATTTGAAGCAATTTCCTAAAGTTCAAGATGTAATATCAAAAGCGGCCACTAGCTGGGGTTTATTAAATTGGCTTCTATCAATATTTCTACTGTTGAACGGATTGAATTTGTTGTTTGTTTTTTTATACAGGTCGCTTTATATAAGTTACGTTTCTAGGTTAATTATTTTAATATCCAGTATGGCGCCTTATATACTTTATTTATTACAGGGAAGATATGAGGTGCTCGTTTCTCCATCGAAAAATAATATTATAAAAATATTTTATCCGATATCAGTTATGATAGTTTTATATGCCAGTTTTTGTAAAATACCGTTTTTTACAATAAATATTATTCAAGATAGACGATGGGCAGTTCATTTAATATGGCCATCTGTAGTTATAATATTCTTTCAAATATTTAATTTAGCATGGTATGCCATATGGCAAAAAATACTTTCTGCCAAAGATCCATAAGGTATGATTACGCAAATAATAATAAATGGAATTGTGGCCGGATGCATATACAACCTTATTTCAGTAGGATTTGCTTTAATATATAAGACTTCTAAATACTTCCATTTTGCCCATGGCGTAGTTTATGCTGCCGGAGCCTATTTTGCTTATACATTTTTCATATTATTCGATATAAACCCTATTATCAGTTTCTTTTTATCTATAGCTCTTGCCAGTCTTTTGGGCATTGCTATTGATGGGTTTGTTTACCATCCTCTGCGGAAAAATAACGCACGCAACTTAGTCTATCTTATCGCCTCCTTCGGCGTTTTTATTTTCCTCCAAAATCTTATCCAAATCATCTTCGGTGCTCAAATTCTTACCTTAAGAACTGGCCCAATTAAGGAGGGACATCATATTTTGGGAGCGGTGATCACAGATATTCAGGTTCTCATCATAATTGTCAGCCTCGAATTATTTCTTCTAACCTGGTTATTCATCCAAAAATCGAAACTTGGCAAAGCCATCCGCGCCGTATCAGATGACCCTATTGGGGCAAGGATTGTAGGAATCAATTCAGAAAAGGTAATTTTATCGGCTTTTGCTATCGGCTCTGCTCTGGCCGGGGTGGCCGGAATCCTCATTTCACTTGAGACGAATATTGAGCCAACAATGGGGATGAACGCGATCCTCAAGGGAATAATAGCCTCGATTGTAGGCGGGGTCGGAAGCATCCCCGGAGCCTTATTCGGGGGGCTGTTCCTCGGCTTGGCTGAGAATCTGGGAATATGGAAGATACAAGCTGGATGGAAGGATACGATTGCCTTTGCAATATTGATTATCTTTTTACTCGTTAGACCATCGGGAATCATGGGCGTAAAAACCGAACAAGAGAAAATCTAAGTTTATGGAATACCTGATTCACATATTAATAATTTCGGGCATATACATAATCCTCACCCTCAGCCTTAATTTGATTGTCGGCTATACGGGTTTAGCAGCCTTGGGTCATATCGCTTTTGCTTGCGTAGGAGCCTATACATCAAGCCTCTTAGCATTATACTTAGGGATTTCACCCTGGATTGGGCTTTTAATAGGGGCTATTCTCGCCTCTGTTCTTGGGGCGATTGTAAGCTTCCCATCGCTAAGACTAAAAGGAGATTATCTTGCTATTGCGACATTCGGATTAGGGGTTATTGTTTATTCGGTAGCGAAGAATTGGGTTTCTTTGACTAGAGGCCCGATGGGACTTCCAGGCATACCTTCGTTCAGGCTATTCGGCTATGAAATCAACAATGTCTGGGCTTATCTCGTACTGGTCTTAATATTTGTGGTCATTGCCTATTTCGCAATCAGAAATATTACGAAATCTCCTCTTGGAAGAATCCTCACCGCTATCCGGGAAGATGAGATTGCTGCTGTAGCAATGGGAAAGAATGTTAATAAACATAAACTGATAGTCTTTGTTGTCGGCGCGTTCTCTGCCGGAATTGCCGGAAGCCTCTATGCCCATTACATTACTTTCATTGACCCTTCGAGCTTCACCATCATGGAGTCTATAGCCGTTCTTCTTATGGTCGTTTTCGGTGGAATGGCAAGCTTAGGAGGTTCTTTTATTGGGGCATCTATTCTTGTTATCTTCCCAGAGCTATTAAGATTTTTAGGAATGCCTAGCTCAATTGCTGCTCCATTAAGGCAGATGATTTATGGGTTACTCCTCATCATCCTCATGATCTGGCGGCCCCAAGGGCTTCTAGGCAAGTACAGATTCAAATAATATGTCCATTCTCCACGTTCAAAACCTCTTAAAGGAATTCGATGGAATAAGGGCTGTGAATGATCTCTCATTTGAGGTTGAAGAAAAATCCATCACTGCCCTTATCGGCCCGAATGGGTCAGGGAAAACAACGATCTTCAATCTCATCAACGGATTCTTGAGGCCGGACGGGGGAAGAATTGTCTTTAATAGAAAAGAAATTACCTCCATAAGCCCATATAGAATTGCTCGATTGGGGATAGGCAGAACCTTTCAGAATATCCGGCTCTTTCCCCAGATATCAGTATTAGATAACGTGCTCTTGGGCTTAAGATACGAAAAAGGTGAAAAATTCACTTCAGCCCTGTTTCAAACAAAAAGAATGAAAAGGGAGGAGGGAGAGAATTTAAAGAAGGCCGAAGAGATAATAAAGTTCATCAGCTTATCAGAGAAAAAAGACAAACCGGCGGAAACCCTATCTCACGGGCAGAGAAAGCTCCTCGAATTAGGCAGAATCCTTGCGCTTGATCCGACCGTCCTTCTTCTGGATGAGCCGTTTGCCGGGCTTTTCCCCGAAACAAAAAAGATAATGCTAAATCTTTTAAGGAGTCTTAAAGAAAAGGGAAAAACAATTCAATTTATTGAGCATGATATAAATTCCGTAATGGACATTGCTGAAAAGATTATTGTCCTTGACCACGGGAAAAAGATCGCCGAAGGAATGCCGGAGGAGATCAAGAAAAACAGAGAAGTCTTAAAAGCCTATCTTGGAAAAGAATCTTTATGAACAAACTCCTTGAGGTCAACAATCTCACCGTCTGTTACGGCACAGTCCTGGCCTTAGAGAAAGCCTCTTTTTACGTCAATCCGGGCGAGATTGTGGGCATGATCGGCCCGAACGGGGCTGGAAAATCTACGGCTTTAAATGCAATATGCGGCCTTGTCTCCGTAAAGAACGGGGAGATATTATTTCAAGAGGAAAGTATTAAAGGCCTTTCTCCTGATAGTTTGGTAAAGAAAGGGCTTTCCCTTGTTCCTGAGGGAAGACGGGTATTTACGAGCATGACCGTTTTTGAGAACCTGGAGATGGGGGCGTTCACAGTTCCTAAAAAGAGTATTTCGGAGATCAAGGCTAGATTGGAAAAAGTTTTTCATCTCTTCCCGATCCTTAGAGAGAGGAAAAAACAGAAAGCGGGCACTCTCTCAAGCGGCGAACAGCAGATGCTGGCCATCGGAAGAGCCTTAATGCTTAAACCCGCACTTCTTTTATTAGACGAACCCTCTTTAGGCCTTTCTCCAAATTTTGTCGACATGGTTTTTGATAAGCTGTCAGAGATCAATAAGGCCGGGACGAGTATTCTCCTTGTCGAGCAGAACGCATCGAAAGCTCTTGAAATCTGCCATAGGGGTTACGTGTTTGGGATAGGGTCAATCGCTTTTGAGGGGGAAAAAGAAGATTTACTTAAACATGAAAATATTATAGTTTAGGAGATAGAAAGGCTTTGAAATTGAAAAACTAAACAAAGGGGGGTAAGCGATGGTCAAGCTAGCCATCTATTTTTTTCTTTTCTTTGGTTTCGTCTTTCTTCTTTTGTTTCCACCTCTTGGCCTATTGCTGTTGGTCATAGGATTCTTCATTGTCTTGATTGCAATTTTAAACAGAAAGGCGGATATATTGGACAACTGGTCAATCCTGATAAAAGACGCCAAAGGGCAAAGAGACGCGGTTATCTCGACAACTAGGGGATTGATAACCAGCAGCAACGCCCCATCGATTGAAATGAGAGACGAGAAAGTAGGCTCTGGTTTGACGACGATAACTTTCGGTGAGACGAGGGATTTTTTAATTGTCTCAGACAGAAGAAGTCTCAAACTGAGCAATTTTAAAACCTTTGTCAATGCCAATGACTATGGAAATCACCTCTTTGTCTCTTGGTATTTGACCTACAAGCCGGATTTCTGGCAGGCTCTTCTTATGCTGTTGCCTGGTGTAAGGAAGGTTTTGAGCTTGGATGAGCTTGATTTATTCAATAAGCAGGATTTGACAGCCTATTCGACTAATGTGCATCATTGCCTTTTGGCGGCAGTGGACAAATTGATGCTCAATTTGAATCAGGACCCGTCCAAGATAGATAGGAAATCGAGAGGGTTTTTAGGGATTTCATAAATGGTGAAGAGGTTAAAAATGTCTTTAGTCATAGCGGTTTTGTGCTAGAAGGAAATATGATTACTTCAGATAGTCGCGAGTTAAACAAGAGTGTAGTTTTAATAAGGGCATAGAACATGTCAGGATGGAGTGAGTGGACAGATATCAAGCAGAATGCGAATCACGGAGGCTGCGGAGTTTATAAAATACGCTTAGCATACTCAAAAGGGCCACCCATTGAAATCCATCGATTTCTTGATAACGATAGAGATGGAATTCTCCTGATAGGTAGTTCAGAAGATATAGAAAGACGGATAAAGTATTTTCGTGGTGCAATGGAAGGGAAGAGATATGCTCACGCAGAGGGGCAAAGATTGAATCTCATAAAAATATATACTAACTTTATGGAAAGATATAAAAATTCTAGACTCCAATATTCCTTTAAGAAATTGCAGAATAAAGAGGAAGTCCAAGTAGAGGAAGAGCGATTGCTAAAATGCTATTTTAAAATATACGGAGAAGTTCCGCCCCTAAATAATAATTTGCCCGACAAAAATATTGATTGGGAAAATCTTGATCGAGATTAATACTCTTGAGATACTAACATTATCTTATCAGGTGTATTTCAGGGTTGAGACTGCAAATTCAGATGCTATGATAATGGGGCAGGAAATGATCACCCATCATTTATTGTTAAGATAAGCATATTATGGGAACCATCGACCTCGGCTGGTACTGGTCCGAAAACAAAGACGAATTCCAGCTGGCGAAGATCGCTGAGGCCGACCGGGCTACTCATTTCTATGTGGTCGGCGCGACAGGGACCGGCAAAACGAAGTTTCTTGAGCATCTCATCGAGCAGGATATCCAAAAAGGGAGCGGATTCGGGGTCATCGACCCTCACGGAGATCTTATAGAAGACATCAAGGGTTTGCTTATCTTCCGCTATTTGCCGACCGATCCTGAGATATCTGAGCGAGTGGTTCTTATAGACCCGACTGATGCGAGATTTACCGTCACCTTTAACCCCTTAGAGAAAGTCCCGGGCGTATCTATCCCCGAGCAGGTCAACGAGCTCGTCAGCGGCTTCAAGAAAATCTGGTCAGACTCCTGGGGCGTGCGGATGGAAGACCTGATGAGGAATTCCTTGATCGCCCTGGGAGAGGCCGAGTTAACGCTCCTCGAGCTTCCGTATTTTCTAAGCCATAGAGGTTTCAGGGAGTCGGTACTTGAAAAAGTTTCTCATCCTCTGGTCCAAGAGTATTTTAAACGCTTCAACAGAGTCACCGACCGAGGCCAGGTCACTTGGATCGAGCCGGTGATGAACAAACTCAACGCCTTTTTCGCAGATGATCGAATCCGGCAGATGTTCACCTCTGAGAGAAGTTCCTTCAATATCCGAGCGATAATGGATGAGAAAAAGATACTCCTCATTAAGCTCGATAAAGGAAAGCTTAAGGATTCGTCTGACCTTCTTGGCTCTCTCCTCATGGCAAAAATCCAGATGGCGGCTTTCTCAAGGTCTGATCTTCCGCCTTCAAAAAGAGTTCCGTTTTATCTCTACATCGACGAATTCCAGAACTTCGCCTCTGAGTCGTTCTCCGTGGTCCTCTCAGAGGCGCGGAAATACGGCCTCTCGCTCATCATGGCCCACCAGACGCTCTCTCAGATACCGGAAGAGCTTAGAAGCTTGATCCTGGGCAATGCTGGAATCCAGGTCTGCTTCAGGCTCAATCGACATGACGCTTCGATTCTCGCAAAGGAAGCGTTTGAGTATTCCGGCCACGAGATCAAAGGCATCTCCGGCTTCCGCCCGAAATACTGGTCATTGGGCGAAGAGTGGGAACGAAATATAGCCGAACTTCAGCACTTGCCCTTAAGATTCTGTTATGTGAAACACAAAATCGAGGGCGGGGTCATTCCGATCCAGACAGCTGACGTTGAATCCTTCAGAGAGATCATGGGATGGGAGGAGGATCGGTATCTTGAATTCTTAAAAGGCGTCCCCTTTGGCAGAGGGTATCTTATATCAAGAGATGAATTAGCCGTTTCAACTGAACAGAGGCAAAAACTCATTCAGGATCTCATTAAGTCAAAAGAAAAAGAGAAAGAAAAGGTTCCGACTAAGATCATAGAAGAAACAAAGAAGCCGAAGGCCGTTGAGCGAGAGAGGCCCTTGCTCGAAGTTCTGCCTCAGGCTGAAATCCCAAGCGTCCATGATAAAGGCCCTTCCCAGCATCGGTATTTTCAAGTTCTGATCAAGAGACTCGCCGAAGATAAGGGCTATAAAGGGACGATTGAACAGCCGACGCCGGACGGGGCGGGGAGAATTGATGTCGCCCTGGAGCAGGACGGCAAGCGGATCGCCTGCGAAATATCCGTGACCTCGACCCCTGAGCAGGAGCTAAGGAATCTCGAGAAATGCCTGGCCGCTGGCTTTGAGAAAGTCGTTCTCTGTTCTCCGGAGAGGAAGATATTAGAAAGCGTTAGAAACCTTGCGTCTCTGTCTCTAAATGGAGCCGATCTGAAGAGGATTTTCTTTTTCTTGCCCGATGAGCTATTCTTCTTTTTGGAGGAAAAGGCGGCAGCCGAGGCGTCGAAAGAGGAACGGGTCAAGGGTTACAGGGTCAGAGTTCAATACCAGCCCGTCAAGGAGTCCGAGAAGAAGGCCAAGCGAGAGGCGGTCGCCCAGGTTATGCTTCAGTCATTGAAAAGGATGAAGGAAAAGAAGGGATAGCCTCGAGATTCAAGGGTTAGATTCTTATGAGTGATAAAATTAAGTGCAAACACTGTGGTAGTACCCAGGTCATAAAATGCGAGGGGTATGTCGGGGTCCGGCCTATTCCCTTGGAGATAGTCGATGACTGGTCCATAGAAGCAGATGATACGATGGGAAAGGAAACCTTGCTCTACATCTACCGCTGCTCAGCCTGCGGAAAGGAATTCTACAAAGAAGTGAGGGAGAATCTGGTCAGCTAGGAGGTAGAGATAAATGCAAAACAGCAAGTCGAAGTTCAGGTCATGCTTCAGGCGCTGAAGAGGATGAGGGAGAAGAAGTGAAATAGAGTTATAATATGATCGGAGTTAAATAGTGTCTAGATTCCAAATTATTTTAATTCTTATTGTCATCGCTCTTATCGGTTGGCTTCAGCTTATATATAAATCCCGACGTGTTAATAAGAAAGAGAAATTTGCTGTGGAATATTTGAATAAATTCAAAAAATATATTGAAAGCCAAGGAAAAGACAACGATGCATATGGTTGGATGATTTATGAGTCTGTGAAAATGCAACGCCAGCTGGGGATCCTCGGTATCATGTTGAATTATAAGCCGCCTGGTGCCAATTATATGCACAAGAACTATCAAGTCCTTATGAATATGTTACCTGAGTTACATAGGACTCTTAATAGCGATTTGCTTGTCTTTTCCAGATTGGTTTCAGACTATGGTCAGGTCTTGCAAGAAATGTTGGTCAGGCACCTCGGCGTTTTAAACGAAGATAGGAACGATATTAAATCGGAGATGCAGAACCCATTTAAAGCATTTAGGTCTGGCATTCAGTTTGTTTTATTATTGCCGGCCTATATTGTGAACTGGTTCGGTCTTACTACTGATAGCCTTTTATGGCGGCTATCTCGAAATACATTGTTCAAAATCATCAGCGGAATTGTGGCCATAGTGGGATTTATTTCCGCAGTAGTCAGTCTCGTACTTGGATGGAAGGAATTTATTATTATCGTTAAATCAATTCTTGGTCACTAGCCGATATCGAAAGCTTCTTGAATAAATCATCCGGGATGGTTTATTTTTTTTGAATGATTAGTCCAGAATATAATCCTGATTTTATGAAAGGAGGTATGTGATGGGGAAAACTCGTACTGCTCATAGAAGCGCAATATCGGGCAGATTCATTAAACCTGGCTACGCTAAGCAACACCCGCGAACAACCGTCAGAGAGCGGATCTCTACCGGCAAGCCGAAAAAAGGAAAATAGCTGGCAGAATCCAAATCAAGATTTGTCTGTAATCCTGAAAGCCAGTATTAGAATCCTTTGCTTATCCAGGGAAATTCAATTTCTATAATTGAATAACCTGAATAGTCTTTCCGTCGAGTTTTCTGGGCAGAAAGGATCCTTCTCTTTCCCAAGCAGCAAGAGTCGTTTAGTCGGCTCCTAAACATCTCCGCAAGCTCCTTCAGGGGAAGCCAGCCATCTCTCCCTTACGAAATTTTAGCTGGTTGGTCAGACTCGGAGCCGTAGCGTCGAAAGGATCATAGCCTAAAAGCCCGATAATTATAGGAATTTGGACGAATTCCGGCGCCACTTGGCACATTTTTCCAAGGATAGATCATGGCACCATCTCATCAAGCCTCTTAGGAAGTGACTTCTTGTCCGGCTCCGTATCCAGCCCATTAGTATTGATGCCGTCTCTTCAAATGTTCAAAGCATCGGAATAGGCGGAGGAAGGCGGTTTATTAATCTGCAGGGCGATCCCGCAAAAAGGCGGGGTCGGAAGTGTGTCAGGGGAATGCAGTTGGGCACACGAGGATAGGGACAAATCCGTTTTCCTTTCTATCCGTGAGCTTTTGATCAATATTGTCGATACATTTCACGTAAATCTTATCCGACCGGCTTGCTTACCTCTACATTTTATTTCAGAAATTTAAAAAAAAGTGCTAAAAAAACGGCCCTTCGCGCGTCTCTTATATAGTAGAAGTAGGACTTTGTCAAAAGGAGGTTAGAAATTGGCAAGAAATTTTGGCACAAGAACGGATGGTAGGTTTTTTGATGAAGCAACGATTGAGACTGTCTGGAAAAAAGGAACTCCGGAACCTAATTACTCTAGCTTCCGAAAGGATGTCTGTGGTGCCAGCATGAGTAGGAACAAATACGGTGAGCAAGAACAGTGGGGATGGGAAATCGACCACATAAAATCTGTGTCAAAGGACGGGACAGATGATCTGAGTAACTTGCAGCCTCTTCAATGGGAAAATAACAGGCATAAAGGCGATAACTATCCTCATTGGGATTGTAAGATAAGGGACTGAAAAAAGTAAGGTAATTTCTGACATAATTAGAGGATGAAGCTTGTGCTAAGGGACCTCGAGCGTGGTAAGTCTAGATACACAACCAAGTACGAGCGGGAGGGGGAAATGGAATCCTCCCGGCGAACGCTTGCCCCGAGTACTACTGAATGCATCAGGGAGGGCCTGGGGTGGCCCGTTGGCGCGCTTTCTTCTGCGCCATACGCATTAACGAAACCATAGTGCCAGAGGGGGAGATGGAGGAACGCTTAACTGAGAAGGGAAGGTTTGATTCATGGAAAGAAATTTCGCTGTATCTGAACCGGACAATAAGAAAATGAATTCGTGAGCAAGAAGCTAGTAAAGAAAGAGGAAGCAAAAAAGGACGCCGATGCCAGGCGTACTATTGAGGCAAGAAAGGGAGGGCCGAGTAAAATGAAAGGTACTATCATAACTATCACCCTTACCGTCGTAGCCACAGTAATGGTATTAAAATGGAACGAGATTAATAAATATATTCCGTTTTTTCCGCGCCCTCTAATTCGGATTAGTTACCAGATAAATAATAACAATATTAGCATTGTTTTTGAGAACATCGGTTCTGCCCCGGCCTCCTATGTCACGGCGGATATTTCCACAAAAAATGGCGTTTTTTCAGTAAAAGAGACACATTCTGACTTTGAACTCATTGCTTCAGGTCAAGGAGCCTCATGGATTGTTATCTCTGCTAGGAACATGCTGCCTCAACAAGTAGGTAGCGTTACCCTAGTTGCCCGAGATATGGATCTGGCACTAGAGGCACCGAGATTGAGAAGCGATAGCCGCTGTAAATTTGTAGGCACGCTTAAAATAAAAACGGGCCCAGAGGAAATTAAGAAGAATTGAATTAAGTCCTTCCGGCACTTTATATTACCTTAAGAAAGTGACTTGACAAATGCAGTTATTTTTTCAGAGAGCCTTTTCGTAGGCCAGTGTTCTCATCTTTCCCATCCCGCCAGCGTTGTCTGATCGACTGCCAACTGATTGGCGAGTTTCTTCTGGGACAGGCCATAAACCTGCCCGAAGTGCATTGTTTTTTCTCTCAAGGTTTCAGGCTTGGCTGTCAAGGAATCAAAGACAAGAAACTCAATAATTTCAGGAATCGGCGCTAAAAACGATTTTACTCGGTTTTCCCAAAGATATGTCATAACTTCATCAATGCCAAATCTATTGGCCAATGCTCTTTTAATAAGTTTTAGGTTTGGCCGCCTCTTTCTGATACTTTCTGATATGGTCTCCCATGGTTATCAGTGAGCCTGGGTACCCCTTGGGGGCGGAGTTATGTCCTCTTTAGGTGACATTGTAAAAAGGCGATACGATTGTGCCAAATACCAATGTAAAACAGGAAAAATGGTGGCAAAAAACTCTGAATCTTGATCTTTTTTAAAAAGTTCTTCCAAAGTGAGAAAATTCGGCCTTCTCGAGCGCTTAAAATATTAAGGAGGATTTTAGGTCGATCAATCCTTAATTTTCTTGGGATTTTTTCCTGAAAGGAGGAAGGGATAAAAACCGAAAGAAATGGCCAAAAGATAGTCTTGATAGCTGACGATGAGCTGCTCAATATTACCTCGTCAAAGCGGTCGTCTCCAACGCAGGCTATTTCGCTCTCACACCCGCAAACGGAACGGATGCTTTAAGAATAGCCACGGCTCAGACTCCAGACGTGATAGTCCTCGATGTCATGATGCCTGACATGGACGGCACCGAGGTGGTGGCATCTCTCAAGAAAAATCCTAGGACACGCGCTATCCCCATCATTCTTCTCTCCTCTTTAGTCTCGACTCAAGAAGAACGAAGCAGCGTCAATAAGGATTCTGTCAGCTATCTCTCCAAACCCTTGAACCCTGGGGAATTGCTTAATGAAATTAGGAGGTATTTGGCTAATAAGGAGGGTCCGCCGATTTTATAATTGTCAACAAACTCCCTGACGAAAGGGACAGCTGCCTGAGGCAAGAATAAATGATCGAAAATAAGACAAGACTCGAGAAATGCAAAGAGTTGATCCGATTTCTTCTTAGTCAAGCCAATAACAATCTTGAGCAGGCGAAGATGCAATATCTTTTCATCCACCCCAATTGGCAGACTATAGAAGGCAAAATTCAAGAAGCTATGAGTTTGCTTAACAAGATTCTAGAAACTTCGGAGAAGTCGGATGGGGATGATAAATACCCACAGTCTTGAACTTAAGTTATGATTGATAAGCGGCTAATATCCTCCTGGAAATAGAAGATAAAAAGGGAAAAAGAGAAAATAAGCGTTGACTCAGAGGAAAGACCTGCTGATCTCAGCAAGCCAAATAGGCGACGCATAATTGCCCGCCGCCACAGGAGACAGTGACAGCGCAAGCCCCATCGCAACATTTTGGACAATTGCAGTCTGCAGCCACTCGAGTTTGTGTTCCCAGAGAGATAACGGCGATAACTCTCATTACCCTTCCGTGACAGGTTACGAACTTGGTGTCAGGCGGAAGGTAGACGGTCCCATTGCGACAAACCTCTATGTACGTCGCCGAGCTTGAAGCAACTTCCCTGGCTTTTGGCCCGCTCGAGTATGCTGTGACAAGGCAGATGACCGTAACGAGTCCGACAAGGTATTTCGGAAATCTGTTCATCCCAAAGCCCTCCTCTAATTTTAATTGAATTAACCATCATATTTATAAACGCTCGGGCCGCCAGATTTTTCTCATGAAGAACTATATTCTTAGTTCTTCCCTCGCGTATCGCAAAATTGACTTTGCGGCTCAAATCCCCTATACAATTCATATCTTCATGAAAAGCCATAAGATCGGCGCAGAAGAGTTTGAGGCTCTCCTGGAGAAATTCTCCTGGTCCATAAAGGCAAGTATCTTAAAGTTTGGGCTGGAAAAGATAGGGATAGACCCTGAAGATGTCATTCAGGAAGTCAAAATCAAGATCTGGAAAAAGTTTGGGCATGAGAAAAATATCTGCCATTATTCGTCCTATATACAGAGGATAATAAATTCCACGTTAGTCGACCATATTCGAAAAGTCAGGCGCCAGGAGAAACTGATTCTCCATGAAAAACAAAAACTGCTGTTAGAGGAAAGGGGAAACCCCGATAACTCGCTTCACGGAAACATTTTTTGGGAATTGGTGGGCGAAGCCGCGGATTCGCTCATGGAGTCGCGTCGAAAAATCGTCAAGCTGTTTCTGGCGGATTTGACCATCGATGAAATATCCTGTACTTTGAATTGCAGCAAAGATAAAACAAGGAATCTGCTCTATAGGGGGCTATCCGACCTAAAAGAAAAGCTTAAAAATAAGGGGGTCGAATATGAGAATCGATACTGATGGCTTAAAAGCTGCGTACCAGGATTATGTTCGACACAAAACGCCTTCTTCGCTGAAAGACTGTCCCTCGCCCAAAAAGATAGTTAGATTGTTGAGGTCAGGTTCTTCTGACAAAGAGGCGACGAAAATCATAGACCACATCTCCCGGTGCAGTTTCTGTTTCTCGGAGTTTGAATTCCTGCTGGAAGTTTTTAGACAGGAAAAAGATTTTATTCAGGAAGTTAAAAAGAGCCTTCCAAACAACGATAGGTCAGGCCGCCGAAAAGAACCCCGCCAGAAAAGTCTCGGCTTGCGGTTGGATTGGCGGGCTTTTATTCCCCGGTTTTCCTGGCGTGCGGCTTTGCTCCTTGCCGGGTTTGGTCTCGCTACTTTTTTTATGGCGAAGTCCTTCATTTTTCGACCGTCCGAGAAATACCGCACTGGATCGCTGGCTGGCATTAAACTCGTTAAGCCCGTTGGCGAAAACATCCCTAAGGCGGCTCTGGTTTTTAAATGGAAAAAGGTCAACGGTTCAAATTATTATACCGTCGAGCTCTTCGACCAATCTTTAGCGCCAGTTTGGAATAGCGAAAAAATAACTGAAGAATTTGCTATCCTGCCAAAGGAATTGGCCACGATCTTGGAAGTCAACCGGCCTTACTTTTGGATGGTTACAGCTTATCTAACTAACGGAGAAAAAATCTCGTCTCGTCTGGAAAAATTTATCCCGAAGGAATGATCTCAGAGTCCTTCTTCTGTCCTGATCTTAACCTTAGCATCCCTGGCTAAATTTAGCGGAAATCAAGCCGGGAGCAGGATTCACCATGCAGTGCAAAAGGCGCCCAATAAAACGGATGAAAGTATTTTGACTTCAGCAAGTCGAGTTTGGCCAGACGCAAGGCTTGAGCCTTGTCATTATTTTGGGATAGATAATAATAAAAATCGCGCATGAACATGGCTGTGGCTCTATCGCCGATTTTCCAATTAGCCGAAACAACCGACCTGGCTCCCGAATAAAAGAAGCTTCTGGTAAGCCCTAGAATCCCCTCTCCTTTTTCGATATGTCCAGTGCCGGTCTCACAGGCGGAAAGTACAACTAATTCAGCCGCTAATCGAAGATTGGCGATTTCGCGAGCCTGCAGAAAACCTTCCTCTCGGGAATGCTCATCCCAAGAGAGCACGAGAGCCGACCGGTAAGGAATCTTCTCATCGATAAATCCGTGACAGGCGAAATGAATAATCTGATAGTCTTCCAAAGAAATGTTCTTAATCATATCTTTGCTGGCTTCTCTGTGCAGGCAGATGGTCCGATCGTTCTTTGAAAAAAAGGAAGAAATTTCTTTGATTTCGCGGTCGCTTTGTGGCAGGGAAGAAAAATCAAATCCCTGACCTTCGTACGTTTCCTTCAATATACTAGCTAGAGAGATTTTGTTTCTTCCATCGGAGGCCCTATCGGAAGGAAGCAAAGGATTCCCGAAGGCCAGGAGACTTCGGGCGTATCGATCCTTCTTTTTTCGCTCTTTCAAAAAGAAAAGCGACGAACACGAGTGCGCATAGGAGACAGTGTATTTTGAGATTAGAAAATCCTCTCCCGAAGAGGCATCCGCGGGGATGATAGCCAGAGTGTCGAAAGGAAGGTACCAAAGCGCGCCGTCGGGAATGAAGATCAAACGCTCGACTGATTGCGGAAGAATTTTCATGGCCGGGAAAAGAAGATCCCGCGACAAACGCTTTGCGCCCAATGCCCCCGTCCATTCTCCTTTTGGGGGATCTGATAAAAGCTTTATGTAAGCATTTATGGAACGTTCTATTTCCTTTCTCGGCGGCAAAGGGAAAATATCAAGCGTCTTTTTGGTCATAAGGAAAAGCAATGAGTGCTTTTCTCCAAGGAAATATTCAAGAATCGCGGTCTTTCCATCGAGAAGCCATTCCTGGGCCTCCTTCGCCCGGAGGGGAAGAGGAAAAACAAGATTTGCAGTGTCTGGCACTTCCACTCTAATTCTGGAGATGAAATTGAGATATTCGTCCTCGAATCTTTTGAGCCTCTTTTGAAGGTCCACTCTTTTGCTAGAAGATAAGTCTTTTTGCGCTATTTGCTGAATAATAGCAGATATGCGGCTGGAGATTTCGTTCTCTTTCTTTTCCAACGAAGGATTCAATCTGCCGCGGAAGTCCATTATTGTTTCGCCTAAAGTCTCCAGAAAAGCCCTGGCTTTAGCCCTCTCCACAGTATAAAAAATTTCTTCTGTTTTGTTCGAAGGGCCATTATCTTTGTTGCGCCAGTATAAAAGGTCGATGACAGCTTCATAGACTTTAATCTTGTTCTTCATGAATCCCACTTTGTAATAATCAACCATGATCTTGCTTCTGATATGCTCGATCGCATCGATAGAATTCTTGTAGTAGTCCGAGGCTTGTTCAATGGCTCCCTTTGTTTCGTAACATCGCCCGAGATAGTATAAGGTCTCCCAAAGAATTTTATCCTTGCCAATTTGCTTCCCTTGCTCGAGGGCTGCCTGAAAATGCCTTTGCGCTTTCTCAACGTTTCCCGTTTTGAAATTGCAGATTCCCAGGTTGTTCAATACTTCTATGCGCGCCTCGTTGTCTTGCACTTTTTCCGCGATCTGTAGGGTGAGTCGGAAATATCTCTCGGCCGAATAATACTTTTCTAGAGTAAGGTGAATATTTCCGATGTTGTTAAGAGCTCTGAGCTCCGTCTGTTTGTCTCCATTCCTTTTTCCTAAATCGAGAGCTTGGGTGAAATAATCGAGAGCTTTATAAAGGTCCTCCCTATTAGAAAAAACAAGCCCCTTGTTTCGAAAACCTGCTCCTAAGTTAATCATATTTTGGGAAAAAAAAGCGATTTTCCCTGACTGCCGGTCGATATCGTGCGCCTCCAGCAGATAATCTAATGACCTTTCATAGAATCCGAGCTGGGACAAGATGAGTCCGATATTTTTCAGGCAAAGCGACTCATCTACTTTATTTAATGTTTCCCTGGAAGTATCTAGCGCGTCAGAATAACAATTGAGCGCCCTGGAATAATCACTCAATTTTAAATAATAAGATCCTATGTTGATTAGGGACTTGGCTTTTTCTCTCAGGTCGTTCAGCTCTTGGGCCGTCCTAAGGGTTCTCTCGTTTATGGAGAGGAAATTCTCAAGATCTTGCTTGGCCCAATAGACAAGGCTCAATTGTCGCAGGCACTTGACTTCATGCTCCTTGCTAGCGATTTTTCTGGCGAGTTCGAGCGCTGAATTAAGCGTGGCGATTGATTTTTCGTGCCTGCCTGCAAAGAGTTCAGCCTGTCCCTGCGAATAGAGCTTCCAGATGCCAAGGGCTAGCTCAGATTCTTCCGCCTCCCTTTTTAGGTTGGCATCCCTCGCCCCCGACAAGGCCTCTGAATAAAATTTCTGGGAATCTTCAAGTTGGCCAAGAGCCCAACACAATTTTCCCAAGAGCATGAGGCATTTGACGTCCTTCTCGGCGTCCTCCATTTCTTGAGCCAGTTCTCGCGCTGTCTTCAACAGTCGCAAGGCTTCCTGAAAATTTCCCTCTTTCCATCGAGATTCCCCAACTCGGAAGGCCAGATCATATTGCCGGGTTAGATTCTTAAGGTTGACCTCCTTCGGACTCTGGCCGTAGGAAAGAGAAAGAGAAATAACAAGGACCAGGAGAATCCCCATGTTTTGTTATTATACTGAAATTTCTCTTGGGAGTCTCTTCTGACCCTTACAAAAGGCAGTCAATTAACTTAGCGGTCTGCGTCAGTCTCCGTTGAAATGCGGGTGACCAGAGGAGGGCCTTATCGGCGGAGGCTCAATACATGCCGTATATGAATTCACCACCAGACCCAAACCGAGGATTGACCACATTGCTGTAAATCGAACCAAACGTGTAGCTAAGTCCTATCGAAAAGTAATATTCGTAGGAAGTGGCCAATTGTTTGCGCATCAGGAGGATATCCTCTAATGAAGCGCCCATTTTGGGAAGGGATAGCTGGTCGTGAATCCTGGAGCCACTACCGAATATATCAAAAGAGAGTCCTTTATATAGCCGGAGCGAAAGTTCGCTGTAAAGTCGAACATGATATTTCCTGCGATCGTGGAAATAATGAGATCCTTCCAGCGAAGTGCTGATCGTTCCCCATTTTTCTTTTAGTTCAAGAGTAATGGCCAAGTCTTCGTTCCAGAGGTTTTCCTGTGTTTTTAGGTAAATCGTCTCTTCTTGGTATCTGATTGCACTGTAGTTCAGCTTGTAAAGGAATCGCAGCTGCTTGCGGGTAGATTGAGAATAAGGAAAGAAGTCGTACTCGACGGCCGGAGCCGCCCTGAAGGCAAATTGAACATTCGAGTAGCTCGACGAGGAGAGTGAAAGATAACCGCCGACGGACCAATGTTCACCCAGGCTTTTTACAGTCAATGCGTTGAATGACCGGCTGCTCATACTGCTCTCTATACTTTGGCCTTCGACGTCGAATTTGTTGTAGTAATAGCTCGCCGCGGCGTTCATTCGGATTTTTAGCTCGGGGGTGACCCGGTTGGCCGAGAGATTGCCATTGAGTGAGTTGTAGACAATGGACTTTTGCCCGTTAAGAAAGCCCCGGGCGCTCAGACCGAAAACCCAGAAATCCCATTTATCGATGACAGAGGTGGGCTTGACTTGATCCATCAGGTTTATGGAAATCCTTCTGGAAATCGGGGTTTTGGCCACGTAGCGCATCAGGCCGACTTTCAACGTCTGGACCAAACCCTGCCGGATTTCATCTTCGGTCTCGGTCTTGCTGGAATAATACTTGAGGACGTCTTCCTGGCCGGCATATTCGAGCTGCCCCAAATACGTCAGGGTATATTCCCGCCCGCCACTGCCAGTGCTTTGAATGGAAAAGAGAACATGGACCTGAGCTTCTTTCCGGTCCCGGACATAATTGATAAAGGCGATTTCCGTTTTAATGTATTCGAGGTCACAAAAACCGCAGTCGATATAGACTTTGAGCGCTGTTTTCTTCAATTCCTCGATATTGGCCGGCTGCGTTTGGCCATAGGACACGGGAGTTAGAATCAGGCAAAGCAGGATGAAGCTCCCAAGAGCCAACTTGTTTTTTGTCATGACAAAACCTCTTGATTAGCTTGGGACTGTTTTCCTTCTTATAATACGCTTCCTGTTTGCTGATTATCTCAAAATAGAGGAATGCGCAAGAGCATATCCTGTAGGCAAGATGAGAAAGAGGACCTCTTGCCAACGAGAATAGACCTTTCTTCCGTGTCATAAGATTTACCAAAACTGGTTTGTTGGGACTGGACCTAAGAAAGAATCCCGCTGCAAACGCAAGCCAAGCCAAATATGTTAAGTCCCGGCTTTTGTCCAGATGGAGTCGATCGCGCAGATGAGGTACAGTTCTCCGACCAACGATAAGTGGGTCTTGCCCATGATATCGATTTGCCAGAGAGCGTTGGGATGAGCAGCTTCGTACCTTTCCACCTGCTTGACCGGTGGCAGGGTGATCCGGCTGAGATGATGGCGGACCAGGACTCGCCGGATGCGCTTCCGCTCGACGCAAATGTCAAGCCAGAAGAAGCCGCCGACCTTGCGCACGGACATTTTCCTAATTATGCTTGTTTTTATAGCTGCATATACGAATAGAGATGTTTTCCACAAACCTCACATTTATAGAAATATGTAGTGTGAGAGGCTTTTACGGGACCGACACTTACCGCGCTGATAGCTCTTGAGCTTATGCGATTGCTGCCACATGCCGGACATCCTCTATTTCTTATTTCAAAATGGGCATGTTCACACTGCTTGCATATTTCATTCATTTTGATCAATTCGTCTCCAACAGGGGCTTCAGGAACTCCGTACTCGGATGGGAAGTAACGTTCCTTTATATGCGAATGGCAAAGTGGATATCCATGGTGACTGCAAATATACATCAAACCTTCCATCTTGCCCTCTCTATTTCTTTTTATGCTTCGTCGGATCTACCAAGATCCATTGCCTCCCGGGTTTTTGGGTAGGCGGAAGTGGCTCTCCCTTTGTTTCCGTCGATTCCGGCCCCATTTTGCCTCTAGGCCCAACTTCTCGATATTGGCCCGATCTTTCAGCTCTTTCACCTGGTTTGAAGGCTCTTTTTGGTGACATTGGTTCCTCCTTTCATGAGAATATTATCTCAGTCACATCGTCTTTCCCTACGAGGCGCATAGCCGTAGCAACACGTCCAAGACTGTTCGGGAGGCCGAGGTTCGGCCCGGCTTCCCCCCGCATCAAAGTTCATATTAAGAAACTCATTTAAAGTACTTTTCCCATAATTCTTGAGAAGAACATAGCGCAAGCGTTTTGATAATTCAAAATGTTCCGAAGAAATATTAGGCAAATTTATCCAGAGCCCCTAAAAAATATTAAACTCAAGTCCGATTTTGAAAATCACCTCTTTAATTGGCTTTATTTTTGTCGAGGTTTGATCGGGAAGTCGGATCTCCACTTCCGATGCCGAGGGCATATCCTCTTGCCATGTAAAGTAAAGTCTAACACGTTCGATATCTTTTAGCTTTAGGAATGGACGTGTCCAGAAATCGATGCGCGCTTTTATTCGATCAGGCTGTAGATGTTCTAATCCGAACTTAAGTTCGAGTTTCTGACGGTTTATGCTATCATCGAGGCGTTGATTAGATCCGGCTCCTATCATCAGCCGAAGTCCTAATAATTTTTCACTGGCAAAGTAAATGCCGGTGTAAAGCGTTCCATCAGTATACCAATTGGGCGAATCTTCGTTTCCAAATGGATAACTTTTGATAATTTCCGAACGCACTAACCAACCAAAGCCTGGAGGATACTCTGGACCTTGTTGAATAATGCCCATCCCAAATTTGATAGATGGGGGAGGCTCTTTTGGTTTAGTTATATGCCTCAACAATACAAACTCCGTAGCCAATCCACCATAAAGGTTCTGGTCAAACTGACTGAACATATCCAGCGGAGTCCATTCCTTGATCTCGTCTATCGTAACTCTTGATTTCCCATCAGTTCCCAAGCCTATTGCCACATAGAAACGACTATTAGCCCATCCACCGTAGACCTCACAACTCCAAGCTCCTTGAGTTTTGCCAGGTGTTAGTTTGATTTCCGGCCCTATACAAGCCCGAAGAAATTCGTCCGCCAGGACCGATGTGTTTAATAAGCAATTAAAAACACTGACAAAGACCAGAAACCTAAATAATCGAATAAGATTCAAAGCTACCTCCTTTATTTGTAGGGAATATCATTGTAGATAACCTCACTTGATGATCCATTTTGTTTTTTCCCATGTATTATCTATTTATACCTTGGCGGATTACACCTCGAGCAGAGGCCATATCCCTTATCACAGGCTTCTTTTAAGGAAATCCGGACGGTCATTTTTACCCCTTGGGCGGAAAAGGATCCTTCCCATAGGTGTACTCAGTCTCAATAGTTCCGTCCTTTTTGTGGATAATAAGCTGCCCCGGGCGTTGACTCTTTGCTATCTCTCTCCCAAAACCCACGGCATCCTTCTTGTTGTCAAAAGTCTTCTCTGGCCGATCTGCCCCAGCCCTGTTGACGTTCCAACCTCCTTTGGCGGGCACCACGTGAAAGACTTGCCTTTTGCTCATTTTATGTCTCCTTTATTTGTTAATAAGAAATGATCCTCCTCTTAGCCAAGATATAAGAGTTTGCTGGGAGCTGAAGAAACTCCCGATCATTACTTGATAGCTGGCGTCGAAAATATTGATCCCCATCTTTTGAAGATAATACTGCAAGAATTTCTTCTACAGGCCTATCGACAAAAATTTCTCTACTTGTCCATTTTCCGTTTTTATTAATCTTTACAGGTTTTTCTGTAGAAACTAAATAATTCCCATTTAGACATTTCAAAATAGGCCATATATTTATATCGTCTGGTAAAGCATAATGAGATCCTCGCAAAACAAGACGGTTCTCTTCACCAAGAAATCGCATCGAAGTCTCTGAAAAAGCTATCTCTTTGGAGGATTCAAAAGTGAACTTATGAATCAGAATTCTATTGACATCAGTAACATCTATATCTTCCAATATCTTCACTGTTTGAAATAACGGATCATAATCGAATCCCTTAACCCATATCTTCAGAAGATATACTCCTGGCCCCACGTCACTAAATAAATATATGCCGTCAGAATCTGTGACTACAGTTTTCAAAATCTCTCCATTTGCTTTGCATAGAGTCACATTTATAAATGAAGCCGGCAAGATCCCAAATGTCCCAAATTTCTCGAGCGTTCCTTTAAGGACATTACTAAAAGACATAGAATAGATACATAGTGAAACTAGACAAGTCAAAAATAAGACCTTTATTCTGTTTTTCATTGTTTTAGCGAAGCAGATCTTCTCTTTCTAAGTAGATCGGATTTCTTATCTCTATGTTCTTATCCTTATTTTGAAACTTAATTGAATAGTCTTGAAGACCAAATTTCTTATAATATTCAGGGGGTTTTTCTTCGAGAACTATTTGAATAATTTTATAACTATCTCTTCTTATAAGCAAAGAAGGTTTCCCATTTGCATCTGTTTTTATTGGAACTTTATGAATGACAAACTGCCCATCCGTGTATAATTCTTGTTCGGGTGGCTTAATTGACAAAACGGTATCGTCCTTATCAAATCCATCCTTATCTTTTAATTTAAGACATCCAGTAACTGACCAAAGTTTGACCTTTTCTTTGTGGAAAATAAACTTTTCAACCGGAAACTGAGCGAATGCACCCAATACGGCTGAACCTAAATAACTAAGAATCGTAAGCAATATTTTAAGTTTTTTTTTGGATTTTGCCTTAGGTTTTGTGTTGCTATTATCATTTTCTCCCATAGATTTCACCTTTTTTAAAATGTACATCACCTATTTTTAAGTTCCCTATTTTCTACTGAGCTTCTATTTAATTTCAGGAGGCCTAGGATTACCCGGCCTCCACTCGCCTCAGTACCGTTTTATGTCATTCCAGAATTCGTCGTAGGTTTGATATTCTTTAACTCTCAGATGATTCCTTTTCACGATGACTTCGCCAAGTTTATCTTTATTTTCAAAGAGAATTGAGTGCTGCGTTTTGTGCCAGATATCGCCCGTGCAAGATCCTTCCCAAATGTGCGCCTGGCCATCCGGTTCGTAGGCAATTTGATAACATCTGCTCTTATTTTCTAAGCTTCGAATAAAGATGCGAAACTCGCCTGTTGGGATCTCGCCCGCGGCTGCCATCTTGCCTTTCATTTCTTCCTCCAGGTAAAATCGCCCGGCCGCTAAAACATGTAGCATAGAAGGAGAATACTTCCACTCTTTGTCCATGACCATGCCTTAATTAGTACTTAGTTTCCGAAAACAACACCGTGACGATTAGAAAGACAATCAGCAAGCCAATTTCAGGGATCATTAATGCCTCCTTATGTCCGCGTCCTATACTGCGTTCGTATAAATCAGGATAACCATGATCTTTGGATCGGCCTCAATTTGCCTCAGAGCTTATCCACCTCGAGCGAATTGCAGCGGAGCTGACCAGTTGTGAGAATATCGATCCCAAGGCGTCAAGCTATTTTTCCAACTCTATTGAGACATCACTTCAGCTTATCATTCACAAGTTTATAGAACTCTTCTTCTAATTTGCCAGTGGAGATGCATTTCCTCTGTGATATAACATCGCTGAATTTGATGGTCTGTTGATACATAGTATTGATTTTAACTTCACAAGAATCATCGGTTACCCTTTTTACGAAGACGTTAAATTTCCCGGTCCTGTTCACCTCGATATTTATTCCGAGGCCGCCACAGTCACAGTAGCCGGAGTTGTTCTGGCCGGTAAAATCTATCCAGTCAGTTACAATTAGGCCGGAATCCTTTTCCATGTTCATAATGGGAAGCTGGAGCTCAGCGAAAGTCTCTACTACTGCTTGCCAGACCGAATCATAGGGGTGCTCTATAGGAAAAGCATTAATGATCTGTCGTGGTTTTGGAGGTGTCGCGCAAGCTGTAAGCAAAATAATAACCACCGATCCCCAGATTTTTGTTTTCATATTGCCTCCTTCTAATAGCATTTATGATATCTTGATTTTGCACCAAACGGCAAAATGGTCAGACGCTTTCTTGCTGTCGGCGCCCTTTATCGCGATTGTCCCCGAATCCTGAACATATCGAACAGCGCTGTCCGCCTTCAACATATCTGGAGAAACGAGAATATGATCGATCCAGACAAGATGCTTTAGGCGTTCAGGATGGGTGACGATCGGATCCGGGAATTCAGCCGTATAGAGGCTTTTCTTTGTTGCGGCATCCCGTTCAGTCATCCAGAAAAGAGTGTTATGGAAAATAAGGTTAGGATGATAAACGGGTCCCATTGCAGTCTCAACAAAGCTCTTGCCGAGATTCCGCTCATAGGGATCCAAGCCAGGACCGTCATTCATATCGCCCATGATCATGATCGGCTTCGGAGCGGCCGACCCCAGGAGTTCCTCCAACCGCCTGCGAAGTTTCAATGCCTGGGCAATAAGCCTGGTCCTATTAGCCTGGGCGATTTTCTGGAAGTCGTGAAATTCGACTACATCGAAGACGGCCTTCGATTTCGTATGAACCAGGATGATCAGGATCTTTGGGCCGGCTGGGTCTATCTTGAATATGGCCTCCAAAGGCTTCCGGTCCCACTTGTGATGTTCCTTGAGCTTGTCCTCGTCGACGTCTTCATCCCAGGGCACATAATAGGCGATACTTGCGTCGAGTGAATCAAGAACAAAAGGATCCTTGTAGTAAAAGACAAGATTCTGAGCTCCCCGGCTTTCCCCAAGGGCGATCTTAAATCCGGACCCTGGAAGATAGGTGTCGATAAAGTGTTGATGCTCATCCTTCGTGTTCGCGGCCTCGCAGATTCCCAGGACGTGAGGACTTACATCTGTTATAACCTTCGCGATCTTTTGAGCCCTCTCCTGTTTTCCGGGCTTCACCACGTTATTCGAGAACATTTCATTCATGTTCTCAATGTTGTAGGACATGATCTTGTATTCAGCCATTTTGAACCCCCTTTTTGTATATTAGCTTAGTTTGGTTTTTTGAGCTTTTCGATCCAGAGACCTTTCGGCTGGAGTAGTTTCAGCTTTTTAGCAGGCAGAGGTTTTCTCTTTAGCACTTCATCGAATAACTGCAGTTCCTTTGCCGTCTCCTTTTTAATAAGATAGGGTTTTATCTCCTGTACCTCTGCATCGGTGCCCTTAAATAAGTCTAAGTCTCGAAGAGTAAGATGGATGGCATAGTCTTTTGTGAAGACTGAGGTACTGTGATAGATCTTCCCCTCTGCGCTAAAACCAATGCCAGTGACTGTTTTACTTAAACCGCCCTGTACTTTGGTAAAAAGCTTCTTCTGCATGGTACTCAGAAGGGCACCCTGAATAAAATAACGATTCTTGACAGTGGGATCTGTGGATCGGTTTGCTTCGTTTCGTAAAGCATCGATATTGAACTGTCCATCTTTTAGCCAGACATCAGAAACATCGGAATATTGAAATAGCATTTTTTGCTCGGCGGTGATATTAACATCCCCAAATGCAAGGATCTGCAGCTTGGCATCCGCCTGATTGTCAGTGATTATTTCCAGAAGTTTTCCCTCTGATTCAGAATACGTCCTAAAGGCCGGTTTCTCATTGGGATTTAGATACCTCTCGATGCCAACTGTAAATTGTTTAGTCCCTTGAGCATCCTCAGTCTCGATGAGGATAGCTCCCACGAGCTCATCCAAGTGCTCTCTCCATTGAGCTGTCTGGATCACGTTGTTTCTGTCTGCAATGTCGTTCGGAAGAACCCGCGTGATTTCCATAGGGCTGAACCTGACGCAGGCGGAGATTAAAGAAAGTGAAACCAAAAGGACCAAACATTTTTTGCCCATAGTACCCCCTTCTTTCAGATTATTTTGCTAATTCACCCCAAGAAATATTTCTTTACCTCGTTAAGGAGATCATCCCTGTTATATGGCTTTGAAAGATAGGTTATCGTGTCCTTCTTACTGTTTGCCTTTTTGTTGCTCTCTGTAACCAGGGAAGAGAGGAAAACTATTGGGATCTTTTTAGTCTCAGGGTCATTTTTGAGAACCCCGGCGACCTCTCCTCCGTCCATCCCCGGCATCATGATGTCAAGGATGATGAGCCCGGGCAGCTCCTCGGCTGCTTTTTTGATGCCTTCATCTCCATCGGACGCTACGATAACAGAATAGCCGGCTTGGGACAGGGTGGACCTTAGCAAGTTTTGAGAGATGATGTCGTCATCAATGACCAGCACTTTTTGGGTCATTAGCCTCTTGCTCTCCTCAAAAGCGTCTATTTTATAAATCTCTCCCTTTTCATATAAATAGACGTCTGAGAGGGCCAAATTTTCTCAACCGATGAAAAGAATTTGCTCCCTGGATTTTATTACCGCTTAGTTGCCGCTTGGCCTCCCATTGCCCTAAGCTTTAGATATCTCCTTAGCTGGCATACTTTTATGCATTGGAGCGTTCGAATCAGTCTCTAACGTCAGGCTCCCCAGGTTTTCTCGAGAGGTTCTTCACAAACCACGATCTTTTTTATCCGACAAAACGCTGGTTTCATAATTGGTATACGACTCAGGGGAAATGTGATGTTTTTATATTTGGGATAGAATCTGCAGGTAGTGGGAACGCCAGTATTCTCATGAAAGATGCAGTCCACGCAAAGCCGGGGCTCGCCAATTTCTGTTATTTCCATCCTTTCTCCTTGCCACCACTTCCCCCCTAATTTATCGTCTTCTCTCGGATCTCTTTCCGGCCGTCTGGGGACTTTACTACCTGCTACTTCTTGTGACAGTTCATGCACTCGGCATCATAGATTTCTACGTCTCTTTCCCAAAGGGATCACGGCCCAGGAACTCAATAATTTTTGGAATCAGGGCCAGAGACGGCTTTACCCGGTTATTTTCCCAAGGATAGATCGTGATATCCGAAACATTAAACCTGAGGGAAAGCGCCCTGTACGGTCTTCTCGCCTTTATTTAAGGCTTTTCATGCCTTTTATATAGTTGCGGGGGATATCAAATGTTCTGAGTTTTTTTAAAACAGCCAAGATTCTGGCAAAACCGGCGTAATCGTTCTGGCATTTTGAACAGCCAGATAGATGCGCCTTAATAGCTTTCTTCCTTTTTTGACTGAGCCGCTCATCACAAAAATCGGAAAAGAGCGCTCTCGTTCTGCTGCAATTCACAGTTCCAATATCTCCTCACAGATACAGAGATAGTCTTTCTCGGCGAAGGCCTTACACTTTCCATTAACGAAATGAGCGCGCAAGATCTTCCGGCCGCGATGGATGCGCGATTTTATCTTGCCAAGGCTCCAGGATAATATTTTGGCGATTTCTTCATAACTTAGATTGTGGAGGTCCCTGAGAACGAGCACTTTCCTGTACTGTTTTGGCACATGCTGCTGCAGGCTATGGAGGATGCACCATTGCATCTCTCTTTTTATGACGATTCGTTCCGGCAGATCTCCTTCCGAGGGAACCTTGATCTGGTCGAGGCAAATTGAGACATGCTTCGGTTTTCTCCGGCACTCCTTTCGAAAGAGATTGATGGCGATCTTACTGAGCCAAGTTCGAAAGCTGGACTGGAGGCGGAACCCGTCCAAATGCTGATAAGCTTGCAGGAGTGTGTCCTGGGTCAGGTCATCGGCCAAGGCAGGGTCTCCCGTAAGCTGAACCATCAGATTGAATATGTATTTTTGCTCTCGGCCAAAGAGAGCTTCGATCGCCTCTTGGTCGCCCCCCTGTGCCCTGTGTATACTGGCAATTTCCTCGGCTTTCATATTGACCCGTATCCTAGCGCTATTTTGATCAAGCGTTCGAGAGGACCGCCCTCCATCGCCCAAATTATACGAAACCTTCCGCTTAAAAATCAAGTTTTTATGAGCGGCAATGAACGAATCGAGAGGTAAGCAGCAAGGTATACGTCCGCCGAAGGCCAAGAGAGAGGTTCACGCGGCAAAACAGGAAGGCCAGTTATGAAATGAAACAAAAGGGCGGTGCCCTGAATCTATAATTTACGAGAAGAGGTTTTCAGGTGAAAGCCAAAACCGTCTATTTGCCTCTGGTGTTTCTTTTTTGTGCTAATGGTCATCTTTTTTCTGAAAGAATAGCCATCACCGGCGGCACTATGATCGACGTTTCCAATTTTGGCAATTCTTCGAGGGACGTCTTGAACGCTCTCATAATAATCGAGGATTCAAAAATTGAATACGCCGGGAAAATGCGCCCTTACAAGCAGTCAGAGGTCGATCGAATTGTCGATGCTTCCGGAAAGCACATTGTTCCTGGTCTTGTCGACGGGTTTACCGCGCTCGATAATCAATCGTTCGCAGATTCTTACTTATACATGGGCGTGACTTCGATAATTGGAGTCTATGGAGGGAGAAGGGCGCACGCGCTGTTCGAACAGGCTGCGCCGGGGCCAACAATCATCAAATGGAGGTCCCTGGGAGATACCGAGGACAAGAGGCCGAACGTAGATTCCTATCTTGCAGAGATTGAGAGAATGGCCGGGTCCGGCGTCCGTGTTGTGCTTTTGATGTACGAGCTGCGCCCATATGAGTTGATAGCCTGCGTCACAAAAGCTCATAGCCTTGGAATGGGCGCGATGGGCGAGCTCGGATATACGTCCTATGTGGCTGCCGTGGACGCGGGAATCGATGTTTTGATCCATAGCTCAAGATATACCATGGAAGTGGCTCCGCCGGCCATGAAGAAGGCGGTTGCTGCAGATCCGTTTGGAAGTCCTGCCCGGGACTACGTGAAGTGGCTTGTTGACCTGGACGCCAAGGGAAGCATGTTCAAAGACTATGCAGATTACCTGGGGAGCAAGAGAGTGGGGCTGATGCCTACTCTCATACTCGATGCTATCGACCTTCCGGAAACAGACAACCCCTGGAACTATCCCATCGCAAGAATCTCAAGGCCGTCTGATATCCATTTTCCAGTCGATATCCTTTCGGGAAAACACGCCTTTGATCCTGCCTCCAAAGAGTTCCGAATCAGAAGAGCCAGAAAAATCGTCGAGCTGGAAAAGGTCTATTGTCTCAACGGCGCAAAATACCTTGCCGGAAGCGGATGCGACGTGTATGGAACGCTGCCGGGGATTTCTCTTCATCAAGAATTGTTTTGGCTGACACAGATCGGGTTGACGCCCCGTCAACCATTGGCCGCGTCGACATGGAACTATTGCCCTTTGCTTGGGTTGAAAGAGATAGGCGAAATAAGGGCGGGGAAGAAGGGTGATGTTCTGGTTCTGGAGAAAAATCCCGTGAAGGACGTTAAAAACCTCCAAACGATTTATATGGTCATCTATGACGGAAAAGTAATTTCTCGGGATGAACTACTGAAATCGAATTATGGCGGTATCAAGGAGGATAGGTAATATGTTTCGCAGAAAAAGGATTCATAGGGTCCTTTTTTCGTTTATTCTGCCGTTCGGGTGCGTCTTTTTCGCTCAATACCTGTCGGCTTCCAGCGCGTCCGGAGATGCCTTAAGGCAATTACCCGAAGGGCTGGGGAATCCCTCTGTTCACAAGCTGAGCGCGAACGTCTGGGCGATAACTGGCCTGTACCATACTGCCGGGAGTCGGGGTTATTCTGTGAACGCCGGGATAATAACGACCGAAAAGAGCATTGTCTTTATCGACAGCGGGATGACTATCAACTCTGCCGAATATATTTGGAGAATTGCCCAGGAAAAAATGCCTGAATATGACAAGCTCTATTTGATCCTCACTCATCACCACTCCGATCATGCTTTTGGGATGCGCGTGTTCAAGGAGAAGGGAGCGCAAATCATTGCCCCCAGGGGAGTCGGGGAGGAGCTGAGGGACGACAACGGGAAGTACAAGTCTTTCATAGCGGAGAAGATGGGCTGGGATTCGAAGAGAGCGGACGAGATCCTCGGTGAAGTTGTCATCTCAGTGCCGGATAGGACAATCGAGAGGGACGAAACACTCGATATAGACGGAGAAAAGATCCAGCTACTTGTAACGCCCGGGCATGTGCCTGACGAAATTGCCGTCTATCATCCGAGATCTCAAACGCTCTTTGCTGGAGATGGGCTCTATGAGGGGATGGACTTGACCATTCACTTTGGTGGCCCTGGGCAGTGGAGACAATGGATCGTTCAGCTTGAGCGACTAAAGAAGCTAAGCCTCCGCGCCATTGTGCCAGGGCACGGCAACTTATGCTCAACCAGTGAAATTGATAGAAACATGGATTATTTGGCCAATAGGCTTAAGAGGAATTAAAGTGAAGTAAAAGGATGAGCGATATAGACCCGCGCATTGAAGAGTCGGGCCTTCCATGAAACTTATTCCGAGAAGGCAAATCTTTATCGTAGGGGGTGGAAAATATCATGTCTAAGAAACATCTAAACGTTATAGCCTTTATCTGCGGATTATTCTTTTCGGCCTTCTTTTCAATTTATGCACAGGAAGAGAAAAAATATGGCCGGAGTATGCTTATTCAGGATGTAAGGCAACTTGCTCAGATAGTTGAGAGTGCTCATCCTGATCCCTATATCCGGGGAGGAGGCAAGATCGCTTTCCTTAGGAGGCTTCAGAAAGCTTTGGGATCGATTCCTCAGGTTGGAATGACGGCAGAGGAATTTTATAAACACCTGCTGCCTTTTATTGCGGCGCTCGGCGATGGTCATCCTCAAAAGAAGAAAAGAAATGAGAGAATTGTCCCACTTAATACTTAAAATCGGAGAAGAAGAGCATATTGATATTATAAGGTTCACGCATGCGTCTCTGTTCAAGGATTATTTATTGGCAAGTTCGCCACGAAGAGACCCGAAAATATCACTTCCGTCGGCTCGGTCAATCATCGTGTGCGGAATATATGTCGGCGGGTTTTCGCTTCCCGACTGGGAAAAAACCAACATCGGAAAAACGAGCCGGCTTTTTCTCTCTGGATTCTATGCCGACGTCGTGGCACCTTTAAAAAGGATAATCGGTGTCCTTGACGCACATGGATACAATTCAATCGTCTGCGATACATCTAATCCGGACAGCTCCGTGCTCCCCTTGAAGCTCGCCGCCGTTCGGGCAGGAATCGGTTGGCAAGGGAAAAATACTCTGGTCATTTCTCCACGATACGGGAGCTTCCTGGCGTTGGGGGGAATTATTACCGAAGCTCCCCTGAGGGCGGATGGATCGGTCGAAGCAAACAGGTGTGGGAACTGCCGGAAATGCCAGTTGGCCTGTCCAACAGGAGCCCTGGAAGAACCTTATAAGCTAAATAGAAGCAAATGCCTTTCCCACATTTTGGAAACGGATGCCGATTGCGACGCCCTGGCTGCCCAAATCGGAAATAGAATCCTCGAGTGTGAAATTTGCCAGGAAGCCTGCCCCTGGAATTGGCGGCATATGAAGCGGCCCATGTTAACGGAAAGAATCAAAGGATTTAGACGCAGAGAGAGAATTGTGCAAGATTTTTTCAGTCTCGAAAATTTGGCCAATCTGTCCTCAAGGGATTTTCAGGAATTCATAAAAGAATATCGATTAGGATTCGACTACGATTTGTTCAAGCGGAATGTAAAAATCGCACAGGATAATTCTGGAGACAAAAGGAGAATCTCTCAAAAATAGATAGATCATCCAACAGTTATCAAATGAATCATCTCTAAGCTGGTCTGGCGGCAGTCCGGCAAGATATTTTTTATCAAAGATGAAACAAAACCGAAACAGAAGGGCTCTGTTATTAATAATACTAAAAATGAGATTAAGAATTTTGGAGTCGTCGAATGAGTCATAAAATGAATAGATACCCTGTTCGCCGGTTCCTGCTAAGCGTGAAATTCGCCCATTTTGCCAGTCAATTCTATCGCTTGATCTGCAGCCGTTAAAGATAAAAAATAGGAGGGCAAGAAAAATTGGCCGAGACCATTTGGCTGGAAAAATGCCCTTGATCATCGGCAAAAACCCTCAGCTTCTAGCAAAAGACTTCAATCTTTAGATGCAAAGGACGGTCCAGTTGTTTCATGAATTCCCGCAACCTGTAGCATCAAAAAGGCATCTAATAAGCAGATTGTTGCATGTTGAAGAATGCGCAATGAGCGGAAAAACCACGAGAGTGTCACGCCTCTCGGAATTTATGGCCTTGCGGGCATCCTTATTTTTATCGGGACTGGAGTGATTCTTAAACAATTCTATTGGCGGAACCTGTCATTCGGAGGCGCACAGGAATCTCTTTTGATCCTGGGAACCACTCGGCTTTTCTTATTGGACTTAGGCGGTCCATATCAAATCGCTGCATGCAGCGAAGAATCGCGCGGAACCAAGTCAAATCAGCTGAAGAGCATATCGCAAGTTTCCGTATCCGGGGATTATGCCATGTTCGGATTCTTCAGGGAATAATCAGTATGTCTGCAAGAAGAGAAAAGCCAGAGCAGATTCGAAAGCGGTTGCTAAAAGTTCTCTCACAAGCACAGATAAAAATATACGATGATGAATACGCATTTGAAGAGTTCACTCAGCAAGAATTTTCCGGCAAGATGGAAACCGACGCGTTAGCTTTTGTTCGAGATGGAGATGTCTGGAGCCAGCTTGTTGTTTCAAACAATCCGGGGAAAAAGCAGTTCAAGGTTATCGGATTTCATTTTAAAAATAACCATGATAATAGCGGGTTCATCGGATGGCTGGCTACTCATCTCAAACTCAAATTAGGAACGGGGCTATTTGTCATTTGTGGTCATAATAGCAAACGCGGAGGCATTTATGACTTCTGGGGTTTTCCCGTCGACGTCGCAGATTCCGTCATCGAGGAAATAAAAAAATTGATCAACCGATATCACATTATAGAATCTAGATAGGAAACGATGTAATCTGTTCTTATCGGATTCCAGGCGTCGATAACTTTTACGGCTGTGACGGCGTGGGCTTTATGCTCAATTCCAGAAGGCACAGCCACTCCTTCGCCCGCTTTAATCGTCTTTATCTCTCCTCCTAATTTGAATTGCATTTCTCCCTCAAGTATGAAGGTGATTTGTTCGTGAGGATGCGAGTGAGAAGGAATCTCTTGACCTCGCTCAAATTCGAAATACGTAAACATCACATTTTTGAGATAAACCGAGCGGACCTCGATTCCTACCTTGATTTTCTTTTTGGGAAGGTCCCTGACTTTGAAAAAATTCATGCCGGCGGCCTCCTTAGAAATTTCCGCAATAGACCTAGCATTTAGCATCTTAAATTAGTTAGATGATATTTGAAGAGAAAAAGTTTCAGGTTTCTTAAGTGTCCATAATCAAAAACCAGTTCCTGCATGTCTGTTTTATCGGGCAGACCAACCGCCATCTACCGCGACCGCCGCGCCGGTCATAAAAGAGGACTGGTCTGAAGCGAGAAACAAAATCACGTCGGCTATCTCCTCAGGCTCTGCAATGCGTCCCAGCGGTATAGACTTCATGATACGTTTCCGTTCCTCGTTTGGGTCTTCAGAGCGCTGTATGATTCTTTTTAGCAATGGAGTGTTAACGGGTCCGGGACAAACACAGTTCACGCGAATGTGGTCCAAAGCATGGTCTATCGCCGCGGCCCTGGTTAACTGGACAACGCCTCCTTTGGAGGCACAATAAGCGGCGATTCCTGATCCGCCCACAAGGCCTAACTCTGAGGCCACGTTGATGATGACGCCTCCCCCTTGGCGTTGCATTAGCGGAATCGCCGCTCTTGAACACAAAAACACGCCGCCGAGGTTGACCTCCATGAGACGGTTCCATTCATCAAGACTTGTGGCGGGGATTGTCTTGGCGAGTTCGATGCCGGCGTTATTGACGAGGATATCCAGGCGGCCATAGGCATTTATGATCGCATCAAAAAGCGCCTTCACTTCCTGATCCTTCGCCACATCCAGCGGGAAAAAGTAGGCTTCTCCGCCGTTTTGCCTGAACTTTTCCGCTTCTTCATAAGCGTCCTTTATGTCAGACAGAAGGACTTTGGCTCCCTCGAAGGCAAAACGCTGTGCTGTTGCAAGGCCGATTCCGGACTTCGCGCCTGTGATGAGAACAACTTTGTTTTTTAGAATCATGAAATTATCTCCTTTTTCGAATAGATGCTCTTTTTATCCAAAAAGTTTCATTAGAAACCTCTTAAATTGAAACCGCACCGAGCCCTGCCGATGACACGAGCGACATGTGTTAGGAATCGCTATATAGGGCCAGGGCTCTTCGCTGTCGGCGGAGTCACCTAACTTTGTCTTCGTTAAGCTACGAAAAGAATATCCATATGGAGGGATAGAAGGAATTTTAGATAGCACACTCAATGCAAGTCGGCTCCGCGAACCTATCAAACTGAAACTTTTTAAGACCTTTAGCATCTAAGTCACGAGGCTGATTTTGTTGGCTGGCAACATAGAAATAAGCTGAGGAGATTACTCTGGTGTAAAGAGCCTTAAGATAGGTCAACCATGGAAGAAATAAAATTGAAATCTAAAGATGCCGCCTGCAATTTGGTGACAAACACTTCTCTAAGAAGAACTTCTGATGGGTATCTTGCAGAAAAAATAATAGATCTTTTGACAGATTACCTCTGCAGCAATGTGACTGAATCATTGATGACTATTCAAAAAACAATGGAGAAAAAGATTATTCTAAGGGCTCTCCAGCAGACCAGAGGAAACCAAAAGGAAGCCGCGAAAATCTTGGGACTCAAACATACGACTTTAAACACCAAAGTGAGACGATACGAGATCCAAGTAAGAAAAATAATCCCTCTTGATTGATATTGGTCTTTTACAGCGAACGAAGCGAATTTATTGACAAACATCACTACGGGCATCGCCTCCAACATGGTGTTGGCAAATTACTATGTTTCGCTTTGCTAACGGATGATATTTTTCCCTGTTAAACAAACATCCAGTATTTATCCGTTTGTCAATAATCACGGTTTGCTTCTTTATTTACTCCGGGCCATTTGCCTTGAAAAGGAATGAAAAGCGGCTTTGTTTATTTTTTTAGCATAGAAAGGATACGACGAATTGCGAGAGATACATTCGTACGATTCTTTGAATAAGGATTCAAGAAATTGAAATATCCATTTATTTGCATGAGCTTATCATCCTGATTATTAAAGACTTAGGGCATATTTTGTCTGGCATGCATTATGCATTAGAAATCATGTGAACTGTAACTTTCTTGATTCAAGGAGGTGATCATTAAAAAGTAAGGAGAAAACAAGAGATGGGTTGGGGCGGCCGATTAGGTTTGCCCCGGGGAGTCGACAATTCGATTAGCACGACCAGTGCTAAGTGGAGAGCCCGCTGAAATTTCTCAAAGGTGGCTCAAAAGAAAAAAGGAGAGCAAAACATTGAGTCAGTGGAAAAAGAGTTTCTACGCTATCTTAGGGGTAATAATCTTGAGCGGCATCCTTTCCGCTCAGGCTCCTACCGGTAAGATCATAGGTATCGTTAGCGACGAGGACGGAAATGTCCTTCCCGGCGTCGCGGTAGAAGCCACAAGCCCTAAGCTTATCGGCAAGGCTACTGCAGTGACAGACTCGACTGGGATCTATCGTCTGTTGTCTTTGACGCCCGGAACTTACAGGATTTCATTTTCCTTGGTAGGGTTCAAGCCGGTGGTCCGTGAAGGGATCGTTGTTTCGATCGAACAAACCCTGAAGCTGGATATAACACTGCAGATCGGTGCCCTGGAAGAGGAGGTAACGGTTCTCGGACAGTCGCCATTGATAGATGTCAAGACCACAGTAAGAGGGATGACATTGACCAGGGAGATGTTCGAGATCTTGCCGAGGGGCCGAAACTTCGATACCTTGGCGACGGCAGTGCCCGGCGTCAACCAAGAGCCCTGGTTGGGCGGTCTCTCGGTTGATGGTGCGTCCGGCGCTGAGAACATGTACTATATGGATGGAACCGAAATAAACCAAACGACGACGGGGGTAAGCGGTCAGTCTGCGGCTTTCGAGTTTGTGGATGAAGTGCAGATCAAAGCCTCGGGCTACGCAGCCGAATATGGCGGCGCTCTGGGCGGCGTGGTCAACGTCGTGACACGGCAGGGAGGAAACGAGTACCACGGAGAGCTGATTGGCTACTATGAAGGGTCAAAACTCACCGGCAAAGAGAGGGACATCCTCCGCCTGAATCCTGAGGACATCAACGTCGCTGAATATGTCAATTACCAGGACATGTACGGAAAGGATCTTCGGCACAGAATTGAAGGCGGGTTTAGTCTGGGTGGCTATATTCTAAAAGACAGGCTATGGTTCTTCGGTGCGGTGTTGCCTGTCTATGAGCCGATCACAAGAAAAGTTGATTTTCTGTCCACTCCGGAAAAAGACAACCTGGAATACACGCAGAAAAACTACCAATACAACTTCCAGGCCAAACTGACCGCTCAGCCCTGGGGATTCATGCGCACAGGCATGTCCTTCGTGAACAATTTTACCAAATACAAGGGGAATCTTCCGCTTCAAGACGGAACCGGCAGCGCCGAGGACGTCTACCCGGAGTACGGTTTTAGCTACCCCAATTATGATATTCAGGGGTTTGTCGACCTGACATTCGGCAATAACGGGATGGTTAATTTGCGCTCAGGCCGATTTCAATACGGCCAAACAAATCAACTGGTTTACTCTAGTTCGCCCCGCTGGCAAATTTTGGGCTACGGAACAAACTATTTCGATGGCACCTCTCTTGAAATCCCGGCCGAGTATCAAAGACCAAGAAACTGGATGAACCGGCCGGTTACGTTTGATGTCAAGAAAAGCCAAAAATACAAGAATTACGCGAACCTTGATTTCACCTATTATTTCAACCTTGGCGGCGAGCACGCCTGGAAGGCCGGTGTCGGCTGGATTCGCCAGGGAGAAATCGAGGATAACCAAGCTAATCCCGAAGACCCTGAAGTCTGGTTTTATTGGGGCCGGTCCTGTATCGTTGGCGGTGTGAACTACGGCCGGGGAACGTATGGGTACTATCAAGTCCGAGGCAATAGCGTCACGGGGAATTATGGCGGGCTCTGGGACGTCTATAACGAGCGCTGGGCGCTCTATCTGCAGGATAGCTGGACAATAGCCGACCGGTTTACCCTAAATGTCGGCGTCCGCGCTGAGACCGAATACCTGCCGCCCTATGCCAATCCAAAGGATATTCCTGCCGAATTCAAGTCCTGGAGACCGATGGAGTTTGGATGGGGAGATAAACTTGCTCCCCGCCTCGGGTTCATTTATGACGTCTTCGGGGATGCCAGCTTCAAGCTCTTCGGGAGCTATGGCCTTTACTTTGACGTGATCAAGACTTACATGGCAGCTCACTCCTATTCCGGATTCAAGTGGAAAAGCGCATACTATAAATTGGATACGTATGAATGGAACAAGATCGGGCTCAACAACTGCTTCCCCGGAGAACTCATGCTAGTCTATGATTGGCGGCATCCTTCGTTCGAGTCCACCGATCCTGACCTGAAGCCCGTCAGCCAGCGGGAAGTCTCTCTGGGCGCGGAGAAGATGCTTGCGGAAAACCTCTCCTTGACGATGCGGTTCGTTCAAAAACGCCTCCGCTATGCTATTGAAGACGTGGGGGTGCTTGTGCCCGGGAAGGGGGAGATGTACTATGAAGCCAACCCCGGCTATGGCTACACGCTTCACGTTGGAAACGGGACCGGAAAGATGGATCCCAAGTATCCGGAGACTCCTAAAGCCAAGCGCGAATATTATTCGTTTAGTTTCTCGGTCGATAAGCGTTTGGCCAACAACTGGCTGGCCGGCTTCTCCTACACATGGAGCCGGCTAACCGGTAATTACTCCGGCCTGGGAAGCTCGGACGAGTACGGACGGGTCAGCCCTTATGTGGAGAGGGGCTTCGACAACTGGGCGATGGCCGTAACCAGAGATCTCAGTTACGTTGATGGAGTTCTGCCGACTGACCGCACTCACTTCTTCAAGTTCTACGGCGCTTACACGTTCCCGTTCCGTCTAACCATCGGCACGGTCGTGAACGCCATGAGTGGCGTTCCGTTCACCGAAACATGGACAGTTCTTGACGCCTACTGGTATCCATTCAACAGAGGCTACTCCAGAGAAGGAACTTCGGGCGGCGACCTCAGGCAGATGCGCACACCGTTCTTGTGGTTTGCCAACGCCTACGCCGAGTACAACGTGAGACTGGGAAGATACACGCTCAATTTCAATATCAATGTCGATAACGTCTTTGATATCAAGACAGCCACCCGGCTTTGGGCAACCAGAAGCTTGTACGGACTGGATGTTACAGAAAAACAGATCCTTGAAGGAAACTGCGACCTAAGCGACGACGTCGGCTATGAACTGGATCAAAGGTATCTGAAGAAAATGTGGTTCTACGGCGATACAACGAATCCAGCTCAAAAAATAGGCTCGCCGATCGCGGTTAGGCTCGGAATCAAGCTCATCTTTTGATTTCCAACCGGAGCAGAAGCTCAAATCCGCCTCCCTCTCTTGGGGGAGGCGGATTTCTTACTCTCGGAGGCCGCTACCCCTCATTCGGTATGGCCGGCAATTGACATTCGTTTTGCGGAGCCCTCGGTAACTTCAGCTTCAAGGGAATTTCTTTAGCTTTTCTTAAATTCTCATGCTCCTATCAAGAACACCACAAAATTCTGCAACTTGTCCTCGGCTTTTGCTATCTATAAAGATGAAAAAGAAATTTGGGAAGACTTGATGAGATAAAGCGTGACATAATGAAACCTGATCTGGAAAGGGAAGATTAGTGTTGGACCTGAGATCCAAGGCTACAAAAAACATGATTATGTTTTTCGTCCTCACTTGCTGCTGCTTTTCTTTTCCACGAGACCGGCTTCGTGAAGTCCCTGAAACCGAAATCAACTTGGAATATACAATTCAGATTGACGACGCGGACCACAGCCATTTTCGGATACGACTTAGAATATCGGCGTTGCCATGCCGAAGTCTGCGTCTCGCCATGACTCAAAACTATGGCCAAGTGCCAGGATTACGGGAGATCATTCCTGAAATCAGGATTGAGCAAGACGGTAAGAAGTGCACCCAGGTTCGGGAGATCAGTGAGTTCATCTGGCAAATAGAACAGCTGAGTCGTAGCGACATCTTGATAGATTATAAGGTCAACAACCGCTTTCCCTACTCGAGTTTAAACATGGTCAGATTGCCGTCAAGAAATGAAGATCATCTTTGCTTCCCCGTGGCTTCCGTCTTTGTTCAGCCAGAAGAGAGGTATCTCTCTGAGAATAAAATAACCATCAAAAAGATCCGCGCCGATTTTGAACTACCTTTGGGCTGGATCGCGGCAACAAGCTGGGGGACAAACAGAATGAGCTACGATCTCGATCCTCCAACGCTGGACACTTTGAATGAAGGCCTTATCGGCCTGGGAAGGTATCGAACCTACCTTCTTTATGTCGAGGGGATCGCCGTAGAGACAGCGATTTTGCATCCCGAAACGGAACAGTACGCCGGAGAAATTAATGAAGCTGTAGAAAAAGCCCTTCTTGCCGGTCGAGAGCTCTTTGGCTTCTACCCCTTATCAAGGTTTTTTGCCTTAATTCAATTTGTTCTTGATAAGCCGGGGCAGATTAACGGGGTTGCCCTTGGAAGCTCTATAAGCCTTAACTACGGCCGCAAGTCTAATGATGAGCAGTGGATCAGGATGAAGTCACACATTTTTAGCGAGATTTTCCATCACTGGAATGGCACAGAAGGGGCGCCGTTGAGCCGGGCGCAAAACGATCATTCTCTCATCTGGTTCACCGAAGGAGTCACCGAATTCTATCGGCTAAAAAATATGCTCGCTTGCGGTCTTCTCACGGAATCGGTCTATTTCCGACTTCTCAGCGAAAACTATAATCGCGCTCTGAGAAATCCGAGACTCGAAGACAGTCTGGACAAGATCTCCAGGGATTACTATTCCGACCCGTTGGCGATGTCCTTAACCTATAATAAAGGATGCTGTCTTGCTTTCGCGCTTGATCTACTAATCGGGCACATTTCGGGCGGGGAAAAAAGTCTGGATGATTTAATGCGCACGATGCTAGATAGACACGACTTCCGTGTCAACAGGCGTTGCTACTCCCACGGGGAACTCGATTCCAGTGTCAAAGAAATCCTGAGCGAAAAATATTATGCCAGCTATAAAAGGCTGTACGGGAAGGGAATTTTGACCGAATTTGCATCGGTTCTGAGTAGAGCAGGCCTCTGCCTCGAGAAAGAACAGGGAGGCAGGCTTTTCTTTGGTGTGACGAATTATAGCCCGCGCTCCGGCCCCCCTGTCGTCTTAGAAATTGACAGGGGAAGTCCATGTTATAAGGCTGGAATACGTGAAAATGACGTTTTGCTCGAGATCAACGGATGCGTCTTGAAAGACAACTCCGATATTCGGAGATATCTTGAGGGAAAAAGTGAGGATGATTGGGTTGAGCTTCTGGTTGAGCGGAATCGGAGGCGGCTGATGATCCGAACCCCTTGGATAAGCTATGAAACAAAGTTCGAAATTAAGAAAAAGTGTGCCGCACAGGGACATATGAACTATGCCGAATAAGAGCGCGCCCGTCAAATCGAACTTTGCTGACGTTGATGCCTATGAGGTACGGATAAGGAAATTTGTCCCTGGTTATGAAATGATAATGGATTTTGTATTGGCCTGCCTGCCGGAGAGGAACGAGTGGGCCATCATTCTAGAATTGGCTTGCGGTACCGGGAACCTTTCTCAAAAGGTATTAGATAGGAATCGCCTGTTCAAGTTAGTGGCGATAGATTTGGTCAGTGAGATGGTGAGAAAATGCGGGGACAGGCTCCATTCCTATAAAAATCGCATCGAAATCTTTTGCGCGGATATGGTTGGATTTAGGAGACTGAACAGCTTTGACTTCGTGCTCTCGAATCTTGCGCTGCATTATCTGGAAACGGATGCGGAGAAAATTGCGGTTTGCCAGAATGTGTACGATTCGCTGCGGCCGGGAGGCATTTTCTCTTTTTCTGTCATGTTAACTAGCCATTCGCCGGGATCTAGAATTGACATTTGGAAGCTCTGGGAGAATGATGTGCTTCGAAATGGAGTTACTCATCAGGAATTGAATGATTGGTATGACAACCATCATAGCTGCGATTATGCGGTTCCTCTGGATTGCTGGCTGAAATGGCTGGAAGAAGTGGGTTTTAGATATTGCACGCTGGCCTGGTCGGAAACAATCTTTGGCGTCATATGGGCGGTAAAGGCTTGACCAAAGCACCAACAGTAGGCTTTCCTCACTTCTTAGGGGCCCACAAGACTGGGATAATGTTTCTTTGGCCCTTGTCCTTATTGGCGAAGACGAAATATCGACTTCGTTGTTATTGCCAACAAATTCATGGATAATCTCTTAGCTTTTCTGAAATTGCTCTTTTTCTGCCTTAACAAAATTGGAATTAATGGCAAATTCGGCAGACCCGTTGAGTCTTACTGAACAGGCCGGGCTACCATCGCTAAAGAAGCTAGGTTCGCCTGTCCCGACAAAACGATTAATCGCTCCATTTTGCCAGTCAATAAACTGCGTCCTATTGCAGCTGTTAGCCAATATCAGCCAAAACAGAGACAAGCCAAGAAAGCCTCTCAGTGAAAAGGACATGCGCCTCCTCTCAGTTATCATGCTAAGTAGATTTCATCGTATTCTCTACAAGGGTAGAGTACAACGTGGACAAGGAGTGTCGCCAAATAATGAAGTGATGGCTCTCATGCGATGCTTTATAGAAAAAAGCCTTTCGATATTCCCTGCCTTCTTACTTCAGATCGTTGATGATTTCGGCGAAATTCGTCGAGAGAATTTCCAGCAACGTTCTCCCGAGCGCCGCAGTCGATTTTGAAACGTCGAGATAGTTATCCGGTCTGTAATAAGCCAGGTTCTTTCCCGTGTCATATCTCACGGCACTGCCCTTTGTTTGGGGCCCAGGTTTGTTCTTTTGTGCCTCGGCGAGCTTATCCACATGGACTAGCTCCGGTTTGATCTGGAGCATGATGGATGTGTCGATATCGACGCCCGGTTTAAGAAGCTCACTGTCCTCTTTTGAGAGAAGCATGCCGGCGACGGTAACCGCCACGGACATGTCCGGGTTATCGCGAGTGTATTCGTCCACGGCTAGTTTGATCCCGTTGAAATTATCGCCGGCGTGCATGATTAGAAAAGCGACCTTCTTGAAGCCCTGGTCCTGCATTGACCGCAGATATTGTTTGACGATGTTCATCAGCGTCTCCGTATCAATCATGACGTATCCGGGCCAGGAGGAATAAGGAACGCAATTTCCGAGGGTCAGGGGCACTCCCACGAGCGCCCCGCAGACCTTAGCCGTTTTTCGGGCAATTTCCATCGCGCAATAGAGGTCTGTGCCGACGGGCAAATGAAGCCCGTGGTTTTCGATCTGGCACATGGGGACGATGACCGTCGCGGTCTCTGTTTGACCCAGGGTTCTGATCATCTGGAAATTCATGTCCACGAAATGGATCGCTCGTTCCTGGGCTTTCGGATATGCCCAAGTCAGAGACACGGTGACTATGACAGCCACAGCACTCAATCTTTTCATTAGAACCTCCTTGAAGGTTTGTTTTTCTATTTATCGTTTGGCAACGGCCAAGTCGTCCCTCCCCTGGGGGGAGGCGCTTCCTGCCGGCATATGAACAAATCGCTCATTTTAGCCTTGAGTCATAAGAAATCGAATTTTGGCTGCGCTGGCTGAATGGACAAAGCCGGCAAGTGATCCATCCTGAGGTCCCCCGCGGATTGATGGACATTTGGGCCCGGGCGGGCTGGAGAGGGATAAACAAGCGCACTTGGCCTCATCCTGCCCTTTTATATCGCCCGCGGTGTGGTTTGAGTACGGCTCCGTCGCCAGTTGATGGGAATACGCATTTCTGTCGCGCCCTATTATATTAGATTCAAAAGGCCCAGCAGAGTTTAAATATGGATGAAACTTTTAATGAAGATAGCGCCTCTATAAAGGGGTGCAGATACTCAAATGAAGAATACCCAGGCCCCCGGAGGTATTATATGAAGCGAATTGGAATCATTACCTGTGCCAATACGACCAAGATCCTGGACTGCCCCCTTTCTCCTTGCTTAAGAGATTTTTACGACAGGAAGGGGGAGTTTGCCCGGTACAAGGGCCTGGATACCGAGCTGGCAGGAATCATTTCCTGTCAGGGCTGCCTGGGTGGGTTAGCGCCCGAAGCCATCCTTTCTAAGGCAAATTCCCTGGTCCATTATGGAGCGGATAACATCCATCTCGCCTATTGCCTGGTTGTCCTCTGCCCCTATCTGAGCAAGTATATCACCATCCTAAAAGAGGCCTACCCGAAGGTGGAAATAATTCCGGGCACTCATGAGCCGCACGCCTCTCCTGAGGAGACAAGAAGGTCCATTTCTCGATTTCTCAGAATAAAGGTGGGCCGTAATATCGTTCCTTGATCGTCGAACGATGAGGAAAGAAAAAGCCCAGCAGAAATCTCATTTTGCCGGTACCGAAGCCTACGACCAGCGAATTAGAAGGTTTGTCCCTTATTATGAGGAGATGATGAATGCCGTGCCCGGCTGTCTGCCAAAGCAACAGAACAGCCCTGCCGTGCTTGAGTCAGTATGCGGAACGGGCAACCTTTCTCAGAAGTTGTTGAATAATAGCGGCGACTGCAAATTGGCGGCGGTTTATTTAGTTAAAGAGATGGTCGAAAGACTCAGAGAGAGAGAGTCGCTCAATATTCAAATCAAGCTGAAATCTTTTGTGTGGACATGACTCAATTTGAAAGAGCAAACTCTTCGCCTATGTTCTCTCAAACCTTGCTCTCCGCTGTCCCGAAACGGCCGAAAAGACAATCTTTGTCTGCGGAAATGTCTATGAATCCTTAAGACAAGGGGGCATTTTATCGTTCTCAGTCATATTGAACGGTGACTCACAAGAGTTTGCGATAAAAACCTGGAAGCGTTGGGAGCGTCATGTATTTAAATATGGAATATCTCAGGAAGAACTAGATGAATGGTACGGGACTAACCATGAGAGTGAACATCCTGTTTCCCCGAGTTTATGAGTTAAATGGTTAAAGGAAGTCGGCTTTAAGTATTGTGAGCTTATCTGGCGTGAGACTATCTTTGGTATCATCTGGGCTAAAAAGCCCTGAGCCCAAGTTTGCTTCAAAAGAACTAAAGGCTTTATCTCTATGGAGTGTTTTTTTATTCTTATCGATTCTGATGTTCGCATTTTTTCATGAGTGCGCGCACGGACTTGGCTCCAGGCTCGAAGGACATCGGGTCAGCACAGGATTTGATAAAATCGGAGATAGCGGCAAGCGGCCGAGTGATCATGATTTTCGGTTAAATAGCACTGTCCAGGGAAGATGGAATCTGAGCGATTTCCTTGGTCCCTTGGTCAACTGGATATTTGCCCTTATTTTTATGTTAATCTTTCTTAAGCAAGACACCGGTAACCACTCAAAGTTGCTCTTTGGCGCTGTGGCTATCATAAATGCGCTAATAAGGCTCTTTCCAATGCTAATGTTTTTTGCTTCTGCCCTCCAGGGGAGGTTTGCCCTGGAGGATGAAGCGACCTTGGGATTATCGGCAATTGAAGGCATGAAATACCCTATGCTATACCCATATTTCAAAAGCCTTGCCTCAGCGCAACCTAAGTTATTGCTGACTGAACCGAGAATCTATTTCTGGCCATTCGTATCTCTAGCGATATCACTCGCCTGTTTTCTCCTTACGTATCGCCAGCTTAATAAACTAAGCTGGCAGATAACGGCCTCGCGGTTTATTCATTCAATTTTTATTCTGTTGCCATTCCTGATATGGCCGCCTGCCTCTATTGTTGTCAGAATACTGGACAACTTGATACGCCTTAATTGGTAATACTTGCAAAATAGATTGGCTAGAAGCGGGCATAATTCAAATGGCTGCCTTAACACTCGAAGCTAATTCGACGACCAGGCAAGTTATCGGGGAACGATGTCTAATGAGCTTATTGAAGAGGAGACGCTAATAGACAGAATGATCTACAGAAGAACCCGCTTTCTTATTCCTTAAACTAATAAGTCGGAAGAAAGTCCGCAAAGAATTGTGCAAGGTTTATAAGGGACTTTTTTGAGGGCTTATGCATGCCTCTTTCCCATCTCGCCAACGTGGCCTGATCGATGCCTAATTGAGCGGCGAGTTTCTTTTGGGTAAGCCCCTGAACCCGCCGAAATGCCAGAATCTTTTCTCCTAAATTCTCTGTTTTTTTCTTAAACGGATCATAGCCCAGGAATTCAATAATCTTCGGAATCTGGGCTAATGACGGCCTTACCCGGTTCTTTTCCCAAAGATATATCGTGACATCGTCGACGCCGAACCTCTTGGCCACATCTCGTTTGGTGAGTTTCAGGTCAAGCCGCCTCTTCTTTATGTGATCTCCTATGGTTTTTAACGCACTAGGATAGCCTGGGGGAGGGAGCTTGTGTCCTCTTAAGGTGACATGGCAAAAAGGCAACACAATGGTGGGAGAACAGTGCGGCGGATGGTATGAACAAAAAAGGAATAAGCTGTGGCAATTTGAATCCGACAAGTGAATGTTGAATTCATTATGTGAATAAATAAAGCTTGGAGCGATCCTGCTCGGGGCAGCTTGTGCACTATCTTTTACGTTTTTCTAAATATCTCACTAGCCCAGACGAAAAACTCGTCGATCTTTCTCTCCATCTCTTTTCTGTTTTTGAATTTCGGGATTCCAAGAATCAGTGACACTTCTTCTTCTTCTCTTGAGGTCAAATAGTCTCCATCTTTGAGTTTTTTACGAACGTTCAAGAGTCTCAAGATCTGATCCCTTATCGTGTTGTCATCCGTCATTTAAGCCTCCAACGACTCAACCGCTTTCCTCTTTCTCTCCTGATCGGTATGGTAATATAAAAAGCTCCTGGCTATTCTGCTCGGTTGTTGCTATGAAGCGATATCCACTCGGCGTCCTACTTAATTCGAGAAGCCTTCGGACTCCCGCTCGTAAAGGCTATTTTTTCTGTTCCAAAGAAGCTTATCATTCTCTAAAATTACTTTCAAAAAATAAAAGCCCGCAATCAAGGCATTTGTATTTGCGATATTCCGCTTCTTCGGGCAATTCCCCATGAGCTCCCCCTGGGCCCACGGCAGCTTTGTAGGGTATTTCTTCAATATTCATACTTTCACACTCCGGGCATTTTGTTTCTTCGGGCATTTTCTCCCCTTTTATTAAGTCACGCAGGTTTATTTTATAGCTATTAGCTGCGAATTACAAAGTCCTTCGTTTCACGCAAACTCGGACGACTCATAAATTATTTTAATCTTGGTTCTAAACGTAATGCGACCTCCGGAGATACGCTGCCGAGAATATTCCCGAGGTTGAGGTTACCGCAAAAAGAGGAGCGGCTACGGCAAGGTCTTTATTGTGGAAAGATTTATCTATTGTGCAGCTATCGGCTTTGGCTTGAAGATGAAAAGCAGCAGGTTAAGGACAAAAAGAACGACTATACTCAGCCAGAGGAACCAACTTTTTGTGCATCCGACAGCGAAGTTGTAAATCAAGAAAGCGATAATCAGCAAAGCTGCCGTGATAATTCCGCTGTTGACGATAGCTAGATTCTTAAGAACATCCTTTAACGCAAAGAAAAATAACACAGCCCAGCCCAACGGAAAAATTCCAAACATGCGCAGGAACAGCCCTTGGGTTTCAGGGAGAGCTAGGGCAGTCAGAATTTTTGCGGGCGCTAATGAGAAGATTAGAAACCAGAGAAAAAACAAGACAACAGTAATCCATAGCAGAAGCTTCGTGATCCCAGGTTTTTCAGCCATTTTTAAATCCCTCCTTCAGAGAATTTAGTGTTGTTAATGTTAATATAGGCCTAAAAATTCAAATGTCAAGTATGAGAAAGGTTTTCCACTATTTCTGTGAATAAACTTGTTTAAAAATGGGGAATTTGTTCTCTTATTTGTTTGATTTCGTTATAATTGTGGCGTATTGCACAACTTTTGGGCGCTCAGATTGCCGGCTGTATCAGCAAAAGAGCGGTGGATGATGGGAACCAAGAACGCAGGACTCTCTCTTGCCCATGGAAAAGAGCTTCTTATCGTATATCACCTTGAACAACACATCCTAAGACGAGCAGAGGCGAAAAGCCTGGATTTTAAACTTGGCCGGATTAATTGACATCGCCAAGCACTTGGCCTATTCTTTGACTTTAGACTACTAGCGTGGAAGACAGGTGATAGAAGGAGCCGAAGAACGGAAGGGGAAATTCCATGAAGATTGCTGTTGATGCCATGGGCGGAGATTTTGGCCCCAGGATGACAGTAAAAGGGGCGGTGAGAGCTTCAGAAGACTACAACCTGGAAGTCCTACTGGTTGGCGTTGAAGGGCTCATTAAAAAGGAATTTGACAAGCTCCATAGCACCAAAGGGAAAGTCACGATCATCGATGCGCCCGATCCGATCGGCATGGGAGAAGGGGTTTTTTCTTTCAGGAAAAAGAAAAGGTCCTCAATCCTCGTTGGAGCGCAGCTTATGAAAGAGAAGAGCGCTGATGCTTTTGTCAGCGTGGGGAATACAGCCGCGGTTGTCTTTATCTCAAAAAAGATATTAGGGGCTTTAAACGGAGTAGATCGGCCAGCCCTGGCCTTGCTCGTCCCCACCCTGAAGGGGCTGACTCTTCTTATTGATGTGGGGGCAAATGCCAACTGTCTTCCCCATCATTTGCAACAGTTTGCCTTCATGGGCCGGATTTTCATGGAAGGCGTCCTGGGTCTTAAAAATCCACGGATCGGGTTGATGAGTATCGGAGAAGAGAGCACAAAGGGAAATGAACTGACCAAGGAGGCTTTTAAAAGAATCCAAGCTTCTCCCTTAAACTTTATCGGTAATGTCGAGGGCAAGGATATCTATTCAGGAAAAGCGGATGTCATCGTGAGCGATGGGTTTACTGGAAATGTGGCTTTGAAAGCCAGCGAGGGAGTGGTGGAAATGCTTTTCTCCACGGTCAGGCATGAGATTATGAAAAATATATTGGCTCGAATCGGGTTTTTCTTGATGAATAAGAATTTGAAGAGGATTTACAAGAAGTTAGATTATTCTGAGTATGGAGGAGCTCATCTCCTAGGGATCGACGGAGTATGTATCATTGGCCATGGACGATCTAACTCCAATGCTGTGAAAAATGCAGTGCGGGTAGCTAAAGAATTCGTAATGAACAAAGTGAAGGAAAGAATTCAGCAAGAATTGACCCGTGCCACGCTAGGCCAGAACGGAATTTAAGCTAAAATGAGATTCGAACGAAGTGTTTTTATTGTGAAAGGGACTTTCCAGGGAATTGGAGAAGCAATTAGAAATGCGGTTTTATGAATTTTGGCAATTGATAGGAAGATTAAGAAGAATGCCAATTTAGATTCCCGCGACTTTGCGAAAATGAAAGCCATAGATGGCAAATGATATCGCTAAGTTGAAGAAGCGGGGACGTCTTAGCAATGTCCAGGAAATAAGTTTCCAGTAATGCAATCTTTCTTTTCCTTTTATCCCTAAAAACCAGATTGATTTAAAGAATGCTTTGAAGTGACTGAATTTGAGATTGATATTTTTCCTTAATGGTTTTGGTTTATATCCCTTTAAGAATGTTATCACCCGTTTATAATAGTGTTTGGGTGCATAAATCGTATTGAGGATTTTCTTATAACCATTCATGAGTGTTTCGACATTCATTTTAGGGATGAAATTGAGTGAACAGTCCGTGTTATCACCAGATGAATCATTCAACAATCTATCTTCTTTTTTCAAACGATTATAAAGCCTTGTACCACGAGGTGCATTCAACAACCCAACCATAGCAGTGACAATTCCGCTCTTTTGGATAAAACTTATCTGTCTTTCAAAGATAGAAACAGGATCATTATCAAAACCTACGATAAATCCCCCCTGAACTTCTAGACCGATGTTTTGAATTTTTTTTACACAAGCTATCAAGTTACGATTCTTATTCACGTATTTGTTGCATTCTGTGAGGCTATCTTCATTCGGAGTCTCAATTCCGATAAATATTTTATTGAACCCAGCCTTGGCCATTAATTGCATCAGTTCCTCGTCATCGGAAAGATTTATAGATGCTTCAGTAAAAAAAGAAAAAGGATATTTTTTCTGTTTCATCCAATCGATTAGACTCGGTAGAATTTCTGTTTTCAGTCTTTTCTTATTACTTATAAAATTATCATCTACAAAGAATACCCCGCCTCTCCAGCCTTGTGCATATAAAACTTCTAGTTCCCCTAATATTTGGTCTTTACTTTTTGTCCGCGGTCTATGACCGTTGAGAACGATGATGTCGCAAAATTCACAATTAAAGGGACAGCCCCTGGAATATTGAATGCACATTGAAGCATATTTTTTCATGTTGATAAGCTCCCACTGTGGAAGAGGAGCCTTTCTTAAATCAGGCCACTCTTTAGAGGTATAAATGTGACGGGTGCATCCCTTTTTTAAATCATCCAGAAAAGAAGGAAGCGTACTCTCAGCCTCATTAAGAACAAGGTGGTCTATATTCTCAAATTCTTCATAGCCTGTGGTAAAAAGAGGGCCGCCTGCAACAACTTTGATTCCCAATTTCTTGCATCTTCTAATAACTTCAACGGCTGACCTTTTCTGAACAACCATAGCGCTGATAAATACATAGTCAGCCCATTCAAGGTCTTTCTCGGTTAAAGCAGAGACGTTCATATCAATAAGCTTTTTCTCCCAATCTTCGGGAAGCATTGCAGCTACGGTTAGCAATCCTAGGGGCGGGAAAGATGCTTTTTTTGAAATGAATTTCAGGGCATATTTAAAACTCCAAAACGTGTCTGGATATTTCGGGTAAACCAAAAGTATTTTCATGTTTAAATTCCTAAGTCACTCTTTCTTGGAGTTGCTGTGCAAGAATTTCCTTTGGGGATATTGGCTTTTTTAGCTGGATTATCATTGTATGGAAAACTTACTTAATTAGAATACCTGATTGTTCCACAAATGCCAAATATTTGTTCTAAGACGCGGATAATCTGGTGGACGGTGAAACGGAATTTTTGCACGACTCCAACTCTTTTCGACCCCTTGCCTTTTCAGTATAACCTGTTTCGAAAACGAGGCGCGTATCAGAAGTGCTAAATCACAGACCCAAAATGCCCGGGAGTTTGGCAAACAGCCGTGTTTCGGCAATCTGCTGAATGCCACAGATGTAGCGGGTTAGTCTCTCAATCCCTATTCCGAACCCTGCCGAAGGAAATAGACCCTTTTCAGCAAATTGGAGGTAGATCTCGTAAGCCTTTAGATCTATTCCTTTTTGCTTAATTCTTCTCTTTATTTTTTCATATTGATACTCTCTTTCCCCACCTGAGAGAGCCTCTCCATAGCCTTCTGGGTAGATCAAATCCATATCCAAAAGAATTCCTGGCTTTTCTGGATTTTCACGATCATAAAATTCTCTGTTCTCTTCCGGAAAATCTACCAACCAGAGGGGATCGTCAATGCTCTCGGATAGTTCGTGTTCATAGTAAGTGCCGCAAGCCTCCACCGCCTCGCTATAGGGCATTCTTCTGAAAGGAGCATTCGGGATTTTCAACTCTCTCCGGAAAAACTTGAGTTCGGCATCGAATGCAGCCTTGACCCGGGTCAAAATATAGACAAGGAGCTCTTCACCGATAGCCAAGAGATCCTCTCGGCTCGCCTCCTTCACCTCAAGATCGAGCTGGACAAATTCGATGAGATGCTTGTCGCTTAAGCGGCGCTTGCTTGGTTCAATTCTCACATTGGGCGAGAAGGTGAAAATACGGGGGAGAGAGTAAAGAGATATCTGCTTGTGGAAAATCATGCTCTTGGTTAACTGATACCTGAAACCATAGCACTCGATCTCCCCCCTGACCCTGTAGTCGGTTAAGGGGTCGGTTATGGGCGAAATGATCACGGGCAGGATCTCGACAAATTCCTTTTGCTTAAAAGTTAGATTCTCTATTATCTATCCGATCATTCTTCAGGCCTTGTAGAGGAAGAGGGATGAGAAGAAAGGAATGAGAGTAGATTATCCAGGTTCCTTTTAGTTGGGCGGTTTTCCCCTCTCTCCCAGCTGCCTACAGTGGTTGGATCAATCCTCAGTAATTTGGCTAATCTTTTCTGGCTCAGACCGTGAACTTGTCTGAAGGCTTTGATCTGTTCTCTCAAGCTGTTCGAGAGGGTTTCAAATGGATTATAGCCCAAAAACCCAATGATCTTGGGGATTAGAGAAAGCGACGGCTTTACCCGGTTATTTTCCCAAAACTGGACGGTAGTTTTATCCACCCCAATCCTTTCCGCGAGCTCCTTTTGGAGGAATTTCAGGTCCAGCCGCCTTTTTTTGATGTGATCTCCTATAGTTTTTAATGATCTAGGGTAGCCTGGAGGGTAGGGCTTGTGTCCTCTTAAGGTGACATGGCAGAATGGCAACATAATGGTGAGACATCGGGATGGCGGCTGGCATGAAGGAAAGAGGAATTGTTGACAAGAACCAAGACCAGAGATGGGGGCAGGCCAATGGCATTATGAAGTCATAAATTAAAGGCTAAAAAGAATGAGGTCGAATAGATTTTCTGGGGAAAACCAAGATGGATAGAAATGGATAATACCAGTTAAATCGTATAATGATTTTCTGTTGAATACGGGGAAGCCCGAGACTGTTCTAAAACCGCCAAAATACAGTCACCTTTTCCTCTAAACGAATATAACAAGGAAAAGGGCTTTGGTCGGGTATATCACTCCGTCTGATGAAATATCCTCACCTATTTAGGTGATAATAACGACCTGAAAATCACCCCACAAATCATTTTTAAGGGTGATTGGCAATTCTTCGGATCAGTTGCAGTATTTTATTAGAGGCAAAGCTGGAGAGAAACATGGAATGAGAAACGAATATCGGATAGAGAAGCCAATAATGAAAGAGCTTCAGGAGTCGGGGCGAAGTATTCCTGGACTGGAATCTGTTGAAGCCCAGCCTAAGCTCGCAGCGGAGACTCTCCGAAATAGTGAGAATAGATATAGATTCCTTGTGGACAATGCAAAAGAAGTTATCCTCATCCTCAATAAAAGAGGAAAAATTATATTTGCTAACAAAAGTACTCTGACCACCTTCGGTTATTCTGAAGAGGAACTGGTCGGCAAATCAATCATTCGTTTCTTAACCAGAGACTGCATCAAAAAAGCCTTATATGCTCTTGTGCAAGAATTCCTTGGTCATCCTCAACCGGAGATAGAGGTTCGGAGCAGAACAAAATCAGGCGAAATTCGGTATCTAAGAGTCGCCGCGGGCTCAGTGCCTGTTTATGAAAACGGAAGATTGATTGGAGTGATGGTGAGCGCCGGCGACTACACAGATCAGAAAAAGGCAGAGGAGGCGCTTCGGGAGAGCGAGAAGCGCTTCAAAGAGCTATGGGATAACGCCCCCATTGCTTATCATATAGTGGATACAAAAGGAATTATTACCGATGTTAATCAAACAGAAGTAGAGATGCTCGGATACACAAAGGAAGAGATGGTTGGCCAATCGATCTTCGAATTTATTTTGCCGGACCAGCGGGCTGAAGCAAAAAAAAGATTTCAGCAAAAGATTACAGGCCAGGATATTTCCAAGGCTGAGAACAGGATCTACCTCAAAAAGGACGGTTCAAAGATTTACGTTGATATTACTGATGTCGTGGAAAAAGATGGCGATGTCAAAATCACGGGTGTCCGGACGACAATGGTTGATATCACCGACCGCAAGCTAGCAGAGGAAAGAATAAGAAATTCAGAGGAGCTGTTCAAGATAGTATTTGAATATGCGCCCGATGCCTATTATTTAAGCGATCCTAAAGGAAGGTTTATTGAGGGAAATAAGATAGCCGAGGAATTGATAGGTTATAAAAGGGAGGAACTTATCGGGAAGAGCTTCCTGCAACTCAATATGCTTTCTGTGGATCAAATCCCAAAAGCCGTCTCGCTTCTGGCCAAAAATGCCATGGGAAAACCAACCGGACCAGATGAACTCGTTTTGAAAAGAAAAGACGGCAGCAAGATTTCATTGGAAATAAGAACATATCCGGTAAAGATCAAGGGCAAAACTGTGGTATTGGGAATCGCCAGAGACATTACCGAACGAAGAAAGGCAGAGGAGGTGCTTCGGGAAAGCGAGGAGAAGTTTAGAAATCTTGCAGACCAGTCCCCCAATATGATTTTTATTAACAAGAACGGCAGAGTAGTTTATGCCAATGAGAAATGTGAAGAGATGATGGGATATGGCAGGAAGAAGATTTACTCCGCTGATTTTGATTTCTTGAAGTTGATTGCGCCGGAAGTTAGAGAAACAATAAAAATAGCTTTTGGAAAGGATATGAAGGGTGAGGAAGTACTTCCATACGAATATACGCTTCTCACCAGTCGGGGGGAAAGAATTGAGGCAATACTTTCCACAAAACTAATAGATTATGGCGGGGAGAAGGCGATACTCGGCATCATAACTGATATCACCAAGCGCAAGCGGGCCGAGCAGGAGCTGCAGAAAAGTGAGGAGCGCTACCGAAACTTGTTTCATAATGTGCCCGTTGGACTGTACCGCACTACTCCGGCAGGAGAGTGGCTGGATGGCAACCCGGCCGTGGCGCAAATGTTGGGCTACCCGGATCGCGAGTCATTGCTTAAAGCCAATACGGCTTCTGATTATATAAATTCTGAGGATCGTGAGAGGTGGAAGACACTTCTGGAGAAGAAGGATGTCCTAGAGGATTTTGAGTCACACCTTCGTTGTCGGGATGGAGCGACCATTTGGGTAAAGGATAGCGCCCGGGCTATTAGAGATGCAGAGGGTCATATTTTATGTTACGAAGGAGCCTTGGTGGATGTTACGGGGCGCAAGATAGCGGAGGAAGCGCTGAGAGAGAGCGAGGAGAAATTCAAGAGCATATGCGTTACAGCGCAGGACGCGGTCATTATGATGGATGAGCAGGGAAATGTTTCCTATTGGAATCCAGCGGCAGAAAAAATACTTGGTTATTCGGCTGAAGAGGCTGTTGGCAAAGAATTGCATTCTGTTCTGGCCTCCCAAAATCATCAGGAGGCTTTTAGAAACATTTTTGGCCGATTCAAAACAGCGGGCGAAGGACCCGATCTTGGGAAAACGGTCGAATTAGAGGCAATGAGGAAAGACGGGATCCAAATTCCGATAGAGCTCTCTATTTCAGCGGCCAAATTAAAAGGCAAATGGAATGCCATTGGCATAGTGCGAGACATCAGTGAGCGCAAGCGGGCCAAGGAGCAACTTGAAGAAAGCTTTGGCAAGTTGCGAAAGGCCATGAATGGTATAATCCAGGCCATAGCTTTAACCGTTGAAAGGCGGGATCCGTACACGGCTGGCCATCAAAGGCGAGTGGCTGACCTTGCCCGTGCTATTGCAGCAGAGATGACTCTTTCAAAGGACCAGATTGATGGGATCCGCGTAGGTGCGGTTATTCATGACATAGGAAAGATAGCTGTTCCTGCCGAAATCCTGAGCAAGCCCGGCAGCTTAAATGACAACGAGTTCTCTATCATAAAAGACCACCCTAAAATCGGCTATGAGATATTGAAGGAGATAGAATTTCCATGGCCGATCGCCCAAATCGTGTTTCAACATCATGAGAGGATGGATGGTTCTGGATACCCCCAGGGGCTTATGGGAAAAGACATTCTCCTGGAAGCAAAGATCCTAGGGGTAGCTGATGTTGTCGAAGCCATGGCCTCCCACCGTCCCTATCGTCCGGCTCACGGCATTGAAAAGGCCTTGGAAGAGATTTCTCAAAATAGGAATACTCGCTATGATCCCGATGTTGTGGATGCTTGTTTAAAGCTGTTTAATGAGAAGGAGTTTAAATTTAGATAGCGCCAGGACTGAGAACTTCTGCGGTTAAAAGGTAGGTGTCAGATGGAAAAGAAAAAAATTTTGGTGGTGGACGATGACATAATCACTCTCAATATGCTGAAAACAACGGTAGCCAATGCTGGTTATGATGTTCTTACGGCGTTTAGTGGCATGGAGGCTATAAAAATCTGCAAAGAGGATCATCCCGTTGTTATTATTCTAGATATCATGTTGCCGGATTTCGACGGCGGTGAGGTCGCAAATATTTTGAAAAACGATCCGAAAACAAGGGATATTCCGATCATATTTTTATCCAGTCTTATTTCCGAAAATGAGGAGAAAATCGACAATAAAAAAGGTCTCATTTCTTTTTTATCAAAGCCATACAATCGAAATAAACTACTCGATGAGATCAGGCAATATCTTTATAAAGAGGATTTTCGAAAATCGATTTGAAACGATCGTGGGCCGAGCTAATTTTTTGCTGAAAACTTATAAACCCGAGGCTCTCCCGAAAATGCCAAGATGCAAGCCTCTTTTTCCCTGGAGAATGCAACAGAGGAAAAGGGAGCGGATGATGAAAGTAACAAGGGTGGTACTAGAAAAAGGCGATTCTGTGCCCACCTAAAAAAACGAGACGGGAAGCGGTCGCCCAAATCACTATTTAAGCATTGAAACTGATGGGGGTAGAGAAGTAACGAGTGAAATCAGCATATTTAGGAGCCGTCTTGTCAGCTGATGTTCTTTTCTTTCCCACCCTGCCAATGTCGTTTGATCGACTCCCAACTGTGCGGCTAATTGCTTTTGTGTGAGTCCATGAATTCGCCGATATTCCCGAATCCGATCACCTAAGTTTTCCGGTTCCTCTTCAAACGGATTGCGACCCAGGAACTCAATAATCTTCGGAATTTGGGCCAAAGACGGTTTCACTTTATTCTTTTCCCAGAGATATATCGTGATGTCCGAAACATTAAACTTGAGGGAAAGAGCACGCTTAGTGAGCTTCAAATCGAGCCTTCTAGTCTTGATATGGTCTCCCCAGGTTCTCAAAACGTCCGGGTAATCCCTGGAATCCGGCTTCATGGCCTGTAGAACCAAATGGCAAGATGGCAACACAACCCTGGCAGAACAGATCGGCGGATGTTATAAAAGAAAAGGGAATCTTTTAGAAAATTGCGCTAGATTTGATGATATAAAATGCGCGCGGAGCAGCGCTTCGAATACTTAGAACAGCTTTAGGGGACAAAAGAGACTTAAAATCCTCCAGGACAGAATTTAGGGTTTTTTCCTAAAGCCCTTATTTGCCAGCAACTTACTGAAAAATTAACAAGCTAACGAAATTAGGGCAGTATTTTGCTGTTCCAATTGTCTGCATAGTCTGCACTAATCTACGCAAATAGGTGACACAAAACTGGCATAGTGCAGAGCCGGCTGTTGTCAGCAAAAGGGGGTTGATGGGAACCAAAAAGTAATAAACTTTCCTTTAACAAAATAGAGCCATAATTATCCAACCATATTTAGACCTCAGACTTTTTATGCTATACTTTTTATAAGTTGTCAGTCCTCAATTTGATGGAGTTGATAAGAAAGACAGGAAGAAGAGCAGACGTACAAAAAATTCCTTCAATTCTTGGTAAAAGAAAATTTCCAAGGGAAAGGAGATAATCATGGTGAAAGGCAATATGATTATTCCTGAAAATTACAGTTCTCCGCTAGATATAAGAGAGACGGAGAAAGCGATAAAATTCATAAAAGATAATTTCGAAATTATGCTGGTCAAGGAGTTAAGATTTGAGAGAATATCTGCACCGATTGTGGTTTTAAGAAAAACAGGAATAAACGATTACCTCACGGGTAGAGAAAGACCCATCAGATTCAGTGTTTCAGCTATGAATGAAGAGGCTGAGATTGTGCAGTCGCTTGCCAAATGGAAGAGAGCTGCTCTTGCAGATTACGGATTTGGCCACGGAGAGGGGCTTTACACTGATATGAACGCCATAAGACCCGATGAAAACCTGGATAATCTTCACTCGGTTTATGTTGATCAGTGGGATTGGGAGAGGATAATCAGAAGAGATGAGAGAAACCTCGATTTCCTCAAGCTCATCGTGAGAAAGATCTATAAGGTTATAAAAAAAATGGAGAAGCTTGTTTGTGAGAGGATAAGAAAGCTTGGAACTCCTTTCTTGCCCGATGAGATATATTTCATCCATAGTGAAGATCTCCTTGATATGTATCCTAGTCTATCACCGGAGGAACGAGAAAATGAGATATGTAGGGTAAAAGGGGCTGTGTTTGTGATAGGGATTGGAGCAAAGCTTAAAGATGGACGAGCGCATGATGAAAGGGCCGCCGATTATGATGACTGGTCAACTGAAACAGGTAATGGAAAGCGTGGCCTGAACGGTGATATTCTTTTATGGTATCCACTGCTTAAAAGTGCATTTGAGCTTTCATCGATGGGGATAAGGGTGGACAAGGATTCTTTATTGAGACAGCTTGAGATCAAGGGTGAGGAGGATAGAGCTGGTTTGTATTTCCACCAGAGGTTGTTGCAGGAAGAGCTACCCCTGACCATAGGAGGAAGGATCGGACAATCACGCCTGTGCATGCTCTATCTCAGGAAAGCTCATATAGGTGAAGTGCAATCAAGTATCTGGCCTGACGAAATTGTGAGAATGTTTAAGGAAAGCAAAATATTTTTACTTTGATGCAAGAAGTAGCTAAACTAAAGTCAATAAAAACACCTTTAATAAGATATTATTAATAGAAAATTCGACTTGTAGGGGGTCATGGAAATGGAACGTGTTTTTTCTTTTCCAAGAATAGGAAAATATACTGGAGTTTTTGCAAAAATGTTAGAGAGTTTCGGATTAAGCGTTTTAACGCCGCCTCCCATAACGAAAAGGACTTTAAAACTTGGCGTAAAACATTCTGCTGATATGATGTGTTACCCTTTCAAAGTCACTTTAGGAAATTTTATTGAAGAAATTGAACAGGGCGCAAACTGTTTGATTATGTACGATTCAAGAGGAAAGTGCAGGCTAAGACATTATTGGATGCTTCATGAGCTCATTTTGAGAAACATCGGACATGATTTTAGGATGTATCCTCTCAATCTCAAAAATCTAGTCAAGCTGATAAAACAATTTAATCCTGATCTTTCTTACTTAAATATCATTCGGAAGTTACGCCAGAGCTGGGAAAAGTTAAAAGAAATTGAAGATTCCGCGCCATATACGATTAAGGAAGGAGTAAATATCGGAATTGTTGGTGAGATATATACGTGTTTAGAACCTGCTGTCAATTTGAACATTGAAGAAAAGCTTAAAAAATTCGGTGTTAATGTCTACAATACAGTTCGCTTATCTGATTTTATTAAGGCCAGCACTCGAGCGAGTCTTTTAGAAAAAAGAATTTATAAAAAGAAGGCAGCACGATATTTAAATGGACCTCTTGGGGGGCATGGGTTTGAAAATCTATATAATGCATTATTTTTATGTAATAAAGGGATTGACGGCATAATTCACCTGTTACCTTTGAGCTGTATGCCTGAAACTACCATAGAACCTATATTAGACAAGATTTCTGCAGATTTTAATGTTCCACTCTTGCGCCTAATGGTAGATGAAACAAACAGTGAGGTTAATTTTGACACAAGGATCGAAACATTTGCAGAAATGATTAAAAGGAGAAAAAAGTGAGAAGTGCATATTTAGGAATAGACATTGGAAGCACTTCTGTAAAGTGTGTGCTGTTAGATAAAGAGAGTAGGATAATTGATTCTGTCTACATGAAAAATAAAGGAATTGTAGAAAGCGTCATCGAGTGCCTTGGTAAATTAGAAAAGGATGTGGAAATATCCGCTTGTGGCATTACTGGAAGTGGAAGAAATTTCACAAATGTACTTGTCGGCGGGGATGTTGTTAAAACAGAAGTCCTGGCTCATTCTATAGCAGCGTTAGCATATTATCCACAAGTGAGAACCATTTTTGAAATCGGAGGTGAGGACTGCAAGTTGATGATAATTGAAGATGCTGTTTTAAATAATTTCAATATGAACAATATCTGTGCGGGTGGGACAGGGGCAATGATAGAGGCGATTGCAAGCAGGATGGGTATAGCCATTGAAGATGTTGGTGAATTAGCGTCTCAAAGTAATAATCAATTAGAGCTGCCAGGAAAATGCGGGATTTTTTGTCAGTCTGCTGTTGTAAATAAGCTAAACACAGGAGTTAATAAGAGTGATATCCTGATGGGAGTATGCAGAGCATTAATAAGAAACTATCTTACAATATGCAAAGGAAACAAATTAGAGCCACCCTATATTTTTCAAGGAGCAACAGCACAGAACAAAGCTTTAGTTAAGGCACTTGAAGAAGAGCTGGGTTATCCTGTTATTGTCCCTGAACAATGTGCCTTGATGGGTGCCATTGGGATTGCCATGATGGCTATGGAAGAAATGCCAGATAAGACGAAATTTAAGGGATTTGACGCTATCATCAGCGGAAGATATGAGGTGCGCCATTTTCAATGTGCTGACTGTGCAAACAGGTGCGAGGTTGTTCAGGTCTACCAGAACAATAAGCTTGCAGGTTGTATAGGCAGCAGGTGTTATAAATGGGATAATGCCAATTTCCTTTATCAAAAAGACAAGGGCCTGTTACACAGCTGTGACACGGCAAAGTCGCAATCTTTGAAATCCTCTGTACCTCAAGAATTTTCAGTGAGTTAGAAAAATGACAGCACACGGGCTCAAGAGACTTAAAATCCTCAAGGAAAGGAATCAGGCCTTTTTTATAAAAAGATACTCTTTACAGTTTTTTATTAAGCCAATAACTAAGAAATATTAGTGCTTTCGAAACCCAACTTCCGAACGAACTACTCGAGAACATGCGAGCAGTGCTGTTTCTCCGCAACGAACGTCAGGTTCAGGTGATAGCCGATTTTGTTCACGACATGACCACGGTGGATAAGGAGATGATTTTCGTCGAGCCGAAACAGCTCGGGCACAAGAGTGGCTCGAGATCGTCGTTTGTAGGGCAAATGGTGAAGCCGTTTTTTCGGGATTCAAGGCAAAAATGGCTTTTTTGGTTCAAAATGGCTAGAATGGTCACGAACGGCAGGTCCTCAATACACCTTCAGAAGGCCCCTAGACTGTCCAGACAATGGAGAGCGCCTCAATATTCTCGAATTCTATCTCCTCAGGTATCCGTTTCTTTTTCGAACGGATCATAGCCCAGAAATTCAATAATCTTCGGAATCTGAGCCAGAGACGGCTTTACCCGGTTGTTTTCCCAAAACTGGATGGTAGTTTTGTCAACGCTTAGCTTTTCAGCAACCTCTCTTTGGGTGAGTTTAAGGTCCATCCGCCTCTTTTTTATGTGATCTCCCATCGTTTTCAACGATTTAGGATAACCTGGAGGAGGCGGCTTGTGTCCTCTTAAGGTGACATGGCAAAAAGGCAACACAATGGTGCGAAGACGTGTTAAGAGGTCTGGCGGGGAGGGAAGACGACTGCACGGACGCGCAGAGACAGAAGTATTACGCTAAAATCTCCGGGCCGCTCCTTGACCGGATCGATATCCAGGTCGATGTCCCCGAGGTCAAGTTCAAGGACATCGTCTCCCGCGCGGAAGGGGAGAGCTCAGAACGCATCCGGGAAAGGGTGACTCGTGCTCGGGAGAGGCAGCTCCTCCGCTTCCAAGGGCGGAAGATCTACGCCAACGCCCAGATGCGGACGCGGGAGATAAAGAAATTCTGCCCGGTCTGCGCCGATTCCCAGAAGCTCCTGGAGACGGCGGTGACAAAGCTCGGGTTCAGCGCCCGCGCCTACGACCGGGTCCTCAAGGTTGCCCGCACGATCGCCGACCTGGCCGCTGATGAAGACATCCGCCCAGCCTATGTCGCCGAAGCCATCCAGTATAGGATGATGGACCGGTATTACTGAGGAAAGCATGATTGTTCATGAGGACGGATTGACCAGATTTTCCCTCAGCGTCCGGAAGACCTTCCGTATTTCTTCCGAATCTCGATCTCTGATGATATGCGTCAGGTAGTCGAGGCGGCGGGCGGTTTTTTCAAGCTCGTTCAGCGTGTGTGGATTAAAGAGTACCTCTGAAAGCAGGTTGTCGTCCTCTGATAAAACTCCTCTCGCCACCTCCAAGTGCTTGCGGAATGTAGTCCCCGGCACGGTCCGGACGTCCACGCGGGAAGCAAAAACCATGGAGGAAATAAAGGGCAGGGAAAGAGAATAGGCCATCAGTCGGTCATGTTCTGCAAACGAGTATCGATAAAGGGAGATTTCAAATCGGAGGAAGAAGCGGCGGAAAAAATCAGCGCCATCCGGATCGGACTCTTCGATGATGACGGCGTTTTCCTGCCGCACCCGGTCCATATCGGAGAAGGTTGGGCCGAACATGGGGTGAATGGAAACGAACCTGAAACCGGATTCAGCATAGTAGCGTGGAATCTCTCCTTTGACCGAGGCCAGGTCGCAGAGGAGGCACTCCGGATCCAAGAAAGGAACAACGGTCTGGAAAACCTCGATGGTTGTGCCGAGAGGCACAGCATTGACCAGCAGGTGAGGCTTAAACAAAGCCAGATCCCTGAGGGAGCCTAAGCGCACGGCGCCCGGAAAGAGGGACATCAAGGTTTCGTCCAGGTCATTGACGGCAAGGGAGTGATCCTCCACAAGGTTTCTAACAAGCCAACTTCCCATCCTCCCAAGACCCACCACGGCGATCTTCATATTTCCGCCCCCTTGTAGCAGCCGAGGCACCGGAATTGCGTGGTTTCTTTCTCCACGTTTTCCAGCACGCTTCGGACCCCGGGATCATCGTCGGGGCCCTGAAAATCTAACATAAAACCGTAATCCCCCGGCCGTTCGGGGAGAGGAACGGAGGCGATTCGAGCCAGGTTCAGACCGGCGGCCGCAAACAGACCGAGGACCCTTTGGAGTGAGCCGGCCCGGTGCGGCAATGAAAAAGCGACCGAATATTTGTCTCCTTTTGTCCCGTTTGGTCCGGCCTTGATCAGGACGAATCGGGTGAAGTTGGAAGGGAAATCTTCGATGTTCTCTTTGATAATTTCAAGAGGATAGAGCTCGGCAGCAAGACGGCCGGCAATTACGGCTGCCGCCCTCGGCCGTTCCCGGACAAGCCACCTGGCGGCGCCGGCAGTGTCATAAAAGGGCCTCGGTTCCAACATATTCCTTTGGATGAAAGACCGGCACTGTTCCAGCGCCTGGGGGTGAGAATAGACAAGCTTGACCTCCCGGTAATCCGTCTCGGGCAAGGTCATCAGGCAATGATGGACCGGGAGGGTGGTTTCGCCGACAATCTGCAGGTCGGTCCTCATGAGTATGTGACTTACCTCGGCGACCGCCCCGGCCAGGGAATTTTCAACGGGGACGATGCCCAGGTCGAAAATTCCCTTCTTGACGCCGTCGAAGACTCCCCTGAAATCCGGACAGGGAATGGGAACGATATCGGGATTATATAATCTCAAAGCCTGCTCGCCGAAGGCTCCGTACTCTCCCTGAAATCCTGCCAGCCGGAGTCTTTGTTCCTGGAGGCGGCGGCTTTCGGCGATAATGGTCTCGAACAGAGATTCAATAAAACCCGGGTCTGCGAAACGGTCGGCTCGGGCTTTCATGTTCTGCAGAACCTGTCGTTCTCTCTCCGGATCACGAACGGACCCTTTCAATCTTCCAGCCAGGAGAGCAAGCTCAAACCGGTTGCGTAGGCCGGAGAGGATCTCCGCGTCGATCAAGTCAATCTTGTTTCGGATACTTTCCAGGTTCATTATTCCTCCTGTTGTTCGGAGTCCGAACGGCGGGACGCCGGGCAGATGGGCGGTCTCCCCGCAAGCTCCGGTTTCGGAGCCAAAGGTCCGCGAGAACCAAGGCCGTGACTGCTTCCAGGACCGCTGGAACGCGCAGGGTGATGCAGGCGTCATGGCGTCCGCCTATCGTCAAAGATACGGGCTTCCCAGTCTCAAGATCGATGGTCTGTTGAGGCTTGGCGATACTGGCTGCAGGCCGGACGGCGATTCTGAAGACCAGTTCGTTCCCGTTGCTGATTCCGCCCAATACACCGCCGGCATGATTGGTCTTTGTCCGGCCGGAGACATCGACGATCCCGTCGTTATAATCGCTTCCTCTCATGCGCGCGGCGGCGAATCCGTCTCCGAATTCCACCCCCTTGACGCCGGGGATGGAAAACACCGCGTGGGCCAGCAGGGACTCGACGGAATCGAAGAACGGCTCGCCCAAACCGGATGGAACATTCTCGGCGCGGCATTCGACGATCCCTCCTGTCGAATCCCCTCCGGCAACCGCTTCCTCAACCGCCTTCTGGACGTTGTCCTCGCCCCCAACCTGGAGGACTCGAGAATAGATTTTGATAGGCTCCACGATTTTCTTGGCGATGACGCCGGCCGCGACCAATGGGAGTGTCAGCCGGCCTGAGAAATGGCCCCCGCCACGATAATCATTGAACCCGAAAAACTTATCGTGTGCCGTCCAGTCGGCGTGGCCCGGCCGCGGGGTATGCTCCAAACGGTCGTAGTCAGAGGAATGGGCGTCGCTGTTTTCGAACTCGATTGATAAAGGAGCTCCCGTCGTCTTTCCCCTGAAAAGGCCGGACCTAATGATGGGCAGGTCAAGCTCGCGGCGCGATGTCGTTCCCAAATAGCCGCCTCTCCTTCGTTCAAGGTCCTCTTTAAAATCGTCCGGCTTCAGGTTCAGGCCGGGCGGGCAGCCATCGACAACGATCCCGATCCCGGGGCCGTGCGACTCTCCCCAGATGGATATTCTCAGGATGGTTCCCCAGCTATTCATGTTTTCTCCTTTAGAAGTTCAAGATCTTCGAAAAAACGAGGATAGGACTTGGCCACGCATTCCGGACCCATGATCTCGACACCCCGTTCCGACCGCAGGGCGGCCACGGCGGCAGCCATGGCGATCCGGTGATCGCCGTGGGAATCCACCCGGCCCCCGGAGATCTTCGAACCCGTGATGAGCAACGCATCTCCTTCGAGATTCAGCTTGCCTCCGATCGTCACCAGAACATCGATCAGGGCGGCGGCCCTGTCGCTTTCTTTATGTTTGAGCCGATGCACGCCCGTGATAATGCTCGTCCCGCGGCAATAGGAGGCCAGAACAGCCAGCGGCGGAAAAAGGTCCGGACAGTCGGCGGCATCGAACTCAAACGCCGCCAGGTGGGCCTTGCGCACTTCGGCACGATGGGCGCGCCCGTCGGATTGAATGGCCACCGCTGCACCGCATTGGGCGAGGACTTTGAGGATGGCTTTGTCCGCCTGCCATGAATTGATGTTCAGGTTTTTGACCGAGACGCGACCGGCGATGGCCCCCGCGACGAGCAGGAAGGATGTTCCCGACCAATCGCCTTCGACTGTCCAGGATCGCGGATGATATCTCTGGCCCCCCGGGATCAAGAATTGCCCCTCCTCCAATCGCGACTCGACCGCGATCCCGGATTGAGTCATGACGGACATTGTCAACTCGAGGTAGGGCCGGCTGGTGAGGTTAAAGACAGTGAGTCGGGAATCTTCTTTCGCCAGCGGAAGCGCCATCAGAAGACCCGTGACAGCTTGCGATGTTACTCCGCCGTCGACCCGGATATCGCCGCCCTTGAGTGGTCCGCAGACGCTGAGCGGCGGAAACCCGTCACGGCTCCGGCAGACGACACCGGCTTGCCGGAGACTATCCTCTAACATGGCGACGGGGCGATTGAGCAGCGATCCGCGGCCGGTGAGAGTCACCTCATGGGAAGAGAGCCCTGCCAAGGGCGCGAACATCCGGAGGCAGAGCCCTGATTCGCCACAGTCGAGAATATTATCATGTATCTCTTGCCCCCCTTCGATAATGATTCGGTTGGCTGTCCGGGAAATCGATGCGCCCAAACCGTGGGCCGCCCGGAGAGCGGCCAGGGAATCAGCGCAGAGACTGTGGAATAATACCTCCGACCTTCCGGCAGCCTGGGCGGCTGCAGCCGCTATGCGTTGGAACTCGCTTTTTGAGGACGGAGCTTCAAGCATCCCGTCGACGCGGCCGGGTTCAACACATCTCATGGAGGATCTTTCTGATGATTTTCGCCGGCGGGGTATCGGCGTTTACGATGAGGTCTGAGGCGGCGGCATAAGAAATAAGGCGCCTCGCGAGGATCCGGCGCAGCTTCCCCAGCTGGTCTTTTCCTTCGAGAAGCGGCCGTCCTCCCTTATGGACACGGCTGAGCAATGTTCTAGGATTGGCCCAAAGCCAGATAACTCGGCTTCGGGTCTTCATGATTTTTCGGTTTGATTCGAGACCCACAGCCCCGCCCCCAAGAGCGTACACCATTTTCCTCGGTTCCCGCCTCATTCGCCCGATAATCTGGCTTTCCAGTCGTCGGAAAGCCCTCTCTCCTTGGTCCCTGAAAAGCGAAGGGATAGTCTGTCCTACTGTCTGTTCCACAGCCCGATCGGTGTCTAAAAACGGTAGGGCAAGTGCGGCCCCGAGTTTTTTCCCGATCGTGCTCTTGCCTGCGCCCATCATCCCGATCAAGCTGAATGATAAATCGGAAGCGGTTTTTCCTACCGCCGAACCCGGATAGGGCCTAGAGAGCGACAGCCGGATTCGATGGGGCGCCGCCTCGTGTCCCGTGAAAATCTTCAGGGCGGCGAGGGCCTGAAAAAGAAGCCAGTCGGTTCCTGGGATGAATTTGCATCTTTTTTCGCGGGCATGGCCGGCAAGAGTGGAATCGCGATAGTCGGCGTCAAGAAGAATGTGGCCTGAATCCAGCCATTTCGGCCGGAGGAGATCGAGGTTGCCGCTCACCGCCGAAACGATGATTCGTGACCGGCTCAATACCTCGGGCAATTTCGCCAAAGGGCAATAAGTGCACCCCAGCTCCTCGGCGGCCGCGCGCGCCCTTGACGTTGTCCGGTTGACCAGAGTGACTCTGGCCCCGGCTTCTAAGAGAGCCAGCGCCGCGGCCCGGCCCGCGCCTCCTGCGCCAATTACCAGAGCATTTTCCCCTTGAAGCTTGATCTTGTGGTAAGAAAACCCCCCCTGAACGCCGGCCGGGTCCGTGTTGAACCCCAAGGCTTTTCCTTTTCTCAAGAGCACGGTATTGACAGCTTGAAGTTGGCCCGCGGCAGAATCCAGGCGATCCATCAAGCGGGCCATGTCTTCTTTGAACGGCGCCGTCACGTTGAGCCCCCGAAGGCCGATCTCGCGGGCCATCTGCAGCGCTTCCGCGGCCGTTTCCGCGGCCAGCCGCGTATAGACGGCCGGATAGCGCATCCGCGAGAAAACGAGGTTATAGATTTGCGGGCTGAGGCTAAAGGATATAGGCCTTCCAGTCACGGCGTAGATCTCCATGCCCTATTTCTCCAGTGTGCCCAAAAGGTCGCGGTGGATTCGCACTAGGTCGCGATAGCCAACCTGGCCTGGGGCGGTTTCATATCCCTCTTCTAAAGAAGCATAAGTAAAAGGGCTGCCCAGAAAAGGCGCTAAAATCCTGGTGACGGAGCCGAAGGCCCCCATGCCGACAACTATCAGTTTCCCTTGACACCGGGGATCATCGAGCAGGCCGATTAGGCGGGCGCTGTCGGACGCTGAATTCGCCCGGCAGGCGATCTTGACGAAATCCGCACCGGCCTCGAACGATCGAGCGATGATCGCCTCCAATTCCCGCCGGGTCGGCGTTTGCACATCATCGTGATGGGAAATAATCACGCTGGACCCGTTCCGCCGAGCCTCTCGGATGATTTCCGCCTTGAACTCCTTGCCGGCATCCTCCTCAACATCAACGAAGTCCATTCCACAGCGGATGCATTCGAGCAGAAGTGTTTTCCGCATTGTGTCGTCGTAGGGACCCGGTCGACAAGTCGCCATCAGCCTCTTGCCGGACCCGGCCAAGGTCGGAATGTCGGCCAGGGTAATCTTCATCAAATCCAGCCTGAGTTCTGCGAAATCCAGTGATTCCAGGGCTTTCAAACATTCCTGGCACGAGCTGGACCTAAGGCTTACACAGATCATCCATAGCCTCCATTATTTCTTCCAACCCGACGGCCCCGACGACGGCTCTTCCAACCCGTTCGAGAAAGACAAAATGAATCCTCCGCCCTTCTCGTTTTTTGTCCTGAGCGATCGCCTCACGAAGACTTTCGGCCGTGACGTCCAAGGTGGTCAACAGCCTCGCCCTTTGGATCAAACGGATGAGGCGGTCGCGGTCTTCCTCGCCGAGCATTCCTTTCTTGTGAGAAATGCGCGCGGCCGCGACCATGCCGACGCCGACGGCTTCTCCGTGGCTTATGGGAAGCACTTTCTCCAAGGCGTGGCCGACGGTGTGGCCGAAGTTGAGTTTGCGCCTCAGCCCCCGTTCGGTCTCATCCCGGCCGACGATATCCAGCTTGATCCGGCAGGTCCGGGGGACGATCTCTTCAATCGCCGGCCGTTCCAGCGCCAAACATTCCTCCAGATGGTCTTCTAGATAGGAAAATAGACTCTCGTCGGCGATAACGGCCGTTTTTATGATTTCGGAGAGCCCGCACTTGATCTCTTTCTCAGGGAGCGTGTCGAGTAACTCATAGTCGCAGATGATAAAAGCGGGCTGGCGGAAGGTCCCGACCATGTTTTTGTAGCCCAAAACATTCAGTCCGTTTTTCCCGCCCAGGGCGGCGTCTACTTGGGCGAGGAGGGTCGTGGCGACGAACCCGAAATCCAGGCCGCGCTTAAAGGTCGCGGCCACAAACCCGGCCATGTCGCAGACGATACCGCCGCCGATTCCGATGACGAGCCAGTTTCGATCCACCCCGTATTCGATGAACTTCTTGTAAAGCAGGGCCGCAGTTTCGAGGGTCTTTCCTGCTTCGGCGCTTTCAATCGCGATGGCCGGGAAGTCGGGGAAGAGCACCCCGTAAAGATCGAATACCTTCCGGTCCGCAACCAGGACTGCGTCCCGTCTGTCACCGATATAGGAAGGCAGGTTTTTTATTGTTTCGCCGGGGAAAACCTTGCCAGTTCCAGTCTGGCCCCGGAGCACGAGCGGGTTCACCGAATTTCCTCCATGAATTGGACCAGGGAACGGACTTTCTTCACGAGCGAGGCAAATTGGGCAGGCGTCAGCGCCTGCTCCTTATCGCTCAGAGCCGCCGGCGGATTGGGGTGCACTTCGACCATCAACCCGTCGGCCCCCGCGGCGACCGCAGCCAGGCTCATGGGCTGGATCAGGCTCATCCGTCCCGTCCCGTGCGACGGGTCGACGATGATCGGCAGATGGGTGAGTTCTCTGATTGCTGGAACCGCGCTCAGGTCGAGGGTGTTGCGGGTGTATGTCTCGAAGGATCGGATTCCCCGCTCACAGAGGATGACATAGGGGTTCCCCTCCTTAAGGATGTACTCGGCGCAGTTGAGCCACTCCTCCAGGGTCGAATTCATCCCCCTCTTCAGCATCACTGGGCGCCGCGTCTTTCCGACTTCTTTAAGGAGCGAAAAATTCTGCATATTCCTGGCTCCAACCTGGAGGATGTCGGCGTACTCGGAAACCCAAGAAACGTCGCGGGTATCCAGGACCTCGGTGATGATAGGAAGTCCTGTCAGCGTCCGTGCCTTCTCCATAATCTTCAGGCCTTTGAGGCCGAGACCCTGAAAAGCGTACGGCGAGGTCCGGGGCTTGAAGACGCCGCCTCGGAGGAAGTCGCCGCCGGCCTCCTTGACGATCCAGGCGGTTTCGATCAACTGCTCTTCGCTCTCGACGCTACACGGCCCCGCAATGATGACGAATCCGTCCCCGATCCGCCTCTCCCGCGCCGGGACGATGGTCTTCGTTCTATCTCCTTTTGCGGCCAACTTCAGTTGTGTCATCATGAACGATCCTCGTAAGCATGTAAGTTCCCCCTCACGGTGCACTCCGGCCTTTGGGAATTTCTTATCGGGGGGGTTAGTTTGGAAACCTCAGAGGCCGGCCACCCCGCGGCTAAAATAATAGTACTGCCACGGAGCGCTAAGGCTGTGTCTCTGAGAAGATGTTTCCGTTGCCATCGAAGTCAGATAGGATATTACTCCAAACATGGGCAGAATGTCAAGATTGCGTGGACCTGACTTGCCCTGATTCTCCGCCCCGCCCACGTCGCCGAAGCCATCCAGTACCGGATGATGGATAGATATTATTGATCCTTATTTAAGGAGCAACCCGGAATTAGGCAATGATAGTTGTGTCCCTTTGATTTATGGTAGAATTTCCTTTTCCAAAGCTGGAGATGCTCATGGAAAGACGAGATTTCATTAAGGGCGTATCAGCCGGGGCGATCGGCTTTTCGGGGATCTTACGCAGCCGATTAGCCGGCAAAGGCTTTTTGGGCCCAGTTCCTGTGAAGGCGCTCCCCAGGCGTCCACTCGGCTTGACCGGCGAGAAACTCTCGCTCATCGGCCTGGGTGGACTGGTGCTGGCCGATGAATCCCAGGAGACGGCCGATGATCTCGTCCGTGAGGCTATCGACCACGGGATCAATTACTTTGACGTGGCTCCGAGCTATGGGAATGCCGAGGACCGGATGGGGCCCGCGCTCAAGCCCTTTCGCAAGGACGTCTTCCTCGCCTGCAAGACCCTCAAACGCGACAAGGCGGGGGCTGCCGAGGAACTTCATCAATCCCTCAAGAAGCTCCAGACCAACCATTTCGACCTCTACCAGCTCCATGCCCTCTCTGAAACCTCCGAAGTCGAACAGGCTCTCGGTTCGAACGGCGCCATGGAAACTTTTGTCCAGGCCAGAAAAGAGGGGAAAGTCCACTTCCTGGGATTCTCAGCCCATTCGGTCGAGGCAGCGCTCCTGGCGATGAAGCAGTTTGATTTTGACACTATCCTTTTTCCGGTCAACTTCGTTTGCTTCCTCAAGGGGAATTTCGGGCCGCAGATTATAGCCCTGGCCGAAGAAAAGAAGATGGGCATCCTGGCCCTCAAGGCGCTGGCGCGCCAGCCCTGGCCCGACGAGACCAAACGCAAGGATTGGCCGAAGTGCTGGTACCAACCGATCCTCGACCCCGAAGAGGCGGCCTTTTCGTTCCGTTTCACGCTCTCCCTGCCCGTAACGGCGGCGGTCCCACCCGGTGACAAGCGCCTTTTCAAGAAGGCCCTGGAATTGGCCCACGGGTTTGAACCGCTTGGCTCGGAAGATGAGGCGCGGTTGCGCGAGCTGGCCGCGAATCTCAGCCCCCTGTTTAGCCACCCGGCCAAGGGATGAGGCGAATTCGGCAAGTACAGTCGCAGGTTAGAGCAAGCGACTACCATGTACAGAATTGGAGGAGCGCCGATGAGAAGAAACATGATGTTTGGGGCCCTGCTGCTTCTGCTAGCCGCAAGCCTCGTATTCACCGCCGAGGATGTGAACCCCCTTCTGATAAAGGTCAAGCCGGTAAAGCTCACTCCCCTCAAGAAAGAAGCGCTGGCCTGGGTGGATGCGGCCCTGCCGGAGCTCACCGAGCTCAATGACGAAATATGGCGCGCGGCTGAGGTGGCTTTGGAAGAATACCACTCGGCCGATGCGCTGGCCGCTTATGCCGAGAGAGCGGGCTTCAAGATCGAGAGGGGAGTGGCCGGACTTCCCACGGCTTTTGTCGGAATCTACGGCTCCGGCCAGCCCGTGATCGGTTTTCTGGCCGAATATGACGCGCTACCTGGCCTCTCGCAGGAGGCGGTGACAGCCAAGAAGCCGATCAGCGAAGGTGCTCCCGGCCACGGCTGCGGACACAACATCTTCGGCGTGGCCAGCGTCGCCTCCGCCGTCGCGGTGAAGGATGTGATGGCCCGCCACAACATCCCCGGCACGCTCAAGGTCTTCGGCTGCCCGGCCGAAGAGACGGTCGAGGGTAAAGTCTTCATGGTCCGGGCCGGCATTTTCGACGGCCTGTCCTTGTGCATCCAGTGGCATCCGAGCTCGGAGAACGGCGTTTCCCTGGAGTCGAGTAACGCCCTCAACCAGTTCGAAGTGGAGTTCTTCGGGCAGACGGCCCACGCCGCCGGCGATCCCTGGCATGGCCGAAGCGCCCTGGACGGCATCGAGCTCACCGATATCGGCCTTAACTTTTTACGCGAACATCTCCAGCCGACGGCCCGCCTTCACTATGTGATCCTCGAGGGAGGGGGAGCGCCCAACGTCGTCCCCGACCATGCCCGCGCCTGGTACTATGTGCGGGACATCGACCGGGAGAGCGTTGAGAAAGACTACGAGCGGGTGCTCAAGGTCATTGACGGCGCTGCCAAGATGACGGAGACGACCTACAAGATACACTTCAAGAGCGGCGTCCACGAGACCCTGGCCAACCGAGCCGGCGGAGAGGTCGTCTATGCCAACCTGCTGCTGGTGGGAGCTCCGGTCTTCATCGAAGAAGAGCAAGCCTTTGCCAAAGAAATCCAGAAAAACCTCGGCCTTGAACAGAAAGGTCTGAGCACGAAGGTCGAGCCGTTCTCACTTCCCGAGAAGAGCTGGGGAAGCGGCTCCACCGACGTGGCCGAGGTGAGCTGGCTCACGCCGACGACAAGCCTGGGCGTGGCCTTCACGCCGCAGGGGA